>Ga0182008_10000010_pt1 | contig 301527 bp, 259 predicted proteins | sample Sormic07211129_1_FD_120482 | JGI IMG/M metagenome (GOLD analysis project Ga0182008, IMG submission 120482) | Rhizosphere microbial communities from Sorghum bicolor, Mead, Nebraska, USA - 072115-129_1 metaG | ecosystem: Host-associated > Plants > Roots > Rhizosphere | place: USA: Nebraska... | reverse complement strand
TTAAGTTATTGTTAAGACTTTCATTATCATACCCCATTGAGCTGATAATATCATACAACTTATATTTACCCGTGTTATCCTCAAGGGTAATCACCTGTTTATTCAGCAGCCGTTCTTTGTAAATCTTTATTACGTCATCAATACCCGACTGTCCTAGTGAAGAAACCACTTTACTATAAGGCCTGAACGAAACTTTTGGATTTTCAAGATCATGAACTATCAGGTTATAAGAAAGGATACTCATGATCCTTCTCATTTTCATCCGTTCTATAATATTTGAGAACTGCTGATTAATCTTAAAAATATCCGAATTTTGGTTAGAATTAACCACGACCTGTTTAGACTGATCTACTAAACCTGTAGCAATCTGGGCCTCTGAGCTATATTGCCTGGGAAGATTCTTAACCAAAAAATAAGTAGTTCCCCCTATCAATAGGGGTACTAATATTAAAACCCATTTATACTTGCCAAGAAGTCGTAAAAATGCTTTTATGTCCATTTAAAACTGCTAAATTATATCTCTTATTTAACCTCTGATAATTTCATTCCAATTATCTCTTCCAACGCATCTTTTGCACTTAACAAATTAACTTCGGTTTGAATTTTAGAGGTACTGGCAGTTGTAAGATTTATTCTCGATTGATTATAAGTATCTAAAGCTACCTCCCCCTTTTCAAACTTGGTTTTTAAATTGTTGGCCACGTTTTGATTATCCTGTACACTTTGGGTATAAATTTTCAATTGATTAATTTGTTGAATGTACGCATAATATCTTTTCTTTACCTCTGTTGCAAGAGTTAATCTGAAATCTTCTGCTTCTAATTTTGCAATTTTATAGTCTGCCTTAGCTTTTTTTCCAGCTAAAGGTTTTTGAAGAAAGTTCCCAAGATTTACGTTAACACTAAGTTGAAAGCCGTTAACAGCATAAGGGTTAATTACATCGATAGCCGTTTTATTATTCGGTCTATAAAAATAAGAGGCATTAAATATATCCAAATAGGATAGTGCATTCATAGAAATATCCGTTTTTGCCTTTTCAACGGTAACATCAGCAATCTTTACCCTAGGATAGTTTTGCACTGCCAGATCAATATACTTTTCAAGATCTGAATATTTGATTTCGCCGATTATTGACTCTTGAGAAAAACTATCCAGACTTATGAACATCAGGACAATTAAAGTAAATTTTGATAGATTTTTCATTTAATTTTATATTAGAAGTTAACTTGTGATGATTTACAAAGATTGAGGAAAATCAAACATTCTCCTTTTGGATCAATGCGGGTATAGTTTTAAGTATTATTTTCATATCCATAAGAATAGAATAGTTAGAAGCATAGTAATTATCAAGCTCTTTACGCTCACGCTCAGACATATCATCCTGGCCTCTTTTACTGATTTGCCATAGGCCCGTTAACCCTGCAGGGCCCAGGAATCTGGTCGACCACTCATTGGTAGTCAATTGTTCTGCTTCATATAATGGCAAAGGCCTGTTGCCTACCAACGACATATCACCAATAAGCACATTTATTAATTGGGGCAATTCATCTATACTGGTTTTCCTCAAAAAAGAACCTACCTTAGTTATTCTAGGATCATTTTTAAATTTCACAAATGCCGATTTATTATCTTTATTCTCTTCTGAATTAGCATATTGATTAAGGCTAGCCATTGAAGCAAGCATCTTATCAGCATCGCTCCTCATAGATCTGAACTTATAGAAATCAAAAATCTTGTAGCCGGCCCCTACTCTTTTGCTTTTATATACAATCTTCCCTTTAGATTCTAGCTTGATTAGTATAGCAACAATTATAAACAAGGGCGACAAACACAGCAAGGCAAATCCTGACGCCAATACATCAAATAACCTCTTAGCTATAGGAATCTTATATTCAACCTCTGCGTGTTGTGCTATATCCATCAATTTTGGCTTAATCAGCTTAAATTTCACTAAAAAACTTAATCGCTCGCAGAAGTCCTCATAAGGAAATGGGTAAGTATAATAATCATTAACCCTAAGCTCCAGCGCTCGCCTTCTCCACGTTTTATCCTCTTTAACACCCAATAATACGATAATAAGTCCCTGCAATAAAGGATTCTTTTTGATATATGTCACCTGATCAAAGCATAAAGGATTTTCATCAACCTCTATCAAAACAATATCAGGAACAGTCAGTAGAGATTGATTATCCAGGTAACTCTTAAAATCAGCTGGATCTTCAAGGTAAGTTATATCTCCGTCAAGTTCCTCAGCTATCACTTCTTTCAGTAGCTTTCCAAAATAAACTATTTTAGCACTCACTTTATATAATTCAATTGTTGGGGATGTCATATTCTAGGGAATTAATTTGATTCAGTTTAGTTTATTAGTTCCGCAATTTTAGATTTCAAAACAGCAGGATTAAATGGTTTTTCAAGATAGCTATCTATTTTAAAAGGCATCTCTTTAACCTTCGCTTCCAGATCTTCGGCTCCCGACAATAAAATGACGGGCGTATCTCTATAAAATCCACTGATCTTCAGATTCCGAATCAATGTACTACCATCAAAATAAGGCATCATCAAATCAGATATAATTAAGTTGGGATCATTACCTTCTTCCAACCAGCTTATCGCTTCTATACCACTTTTCTTAATTACAAGTTCATACTCAGCAGACAAAATAAATGTTAGTAATCTAAGAATACTTAGCTCATCGTCAACAACTAAAATCTGTTTTTTATTTATTGTATTACTTTCCATTCTCTTATCTCCTTTCTTAAAACCTTAAATCAATCCCTCACAATTACATTATCTTGTAGTAATGGCAAACTCCATTTTACTAACTTCACCTTTTAACTTACTAATTAACTCATTAGAAACCACTCTACCAAAAGAGTCAATCACAAGTACCCTTATATTCTGATCTTCTTTTGATACCACTTCAGTTTTTAAATTAAAATCAGCTGCATAATAAAAAGGGATATCATTACTTTCATTAACACTAATATTAAAATCCTTACTATTAACTTGATAATTCACGTCACAATTCGCGCACTCAACTCTCAATATTCCTTCCTTATTTATAACCACTTCCGGATTACTAAATGTTGAATCCTTTGAGCAGCTACTCAAAGAAATTAAAATTATCAATGCCAAATTTATCTGAAGTCTCATCTTTCCAATTGTATTTACACACACAATTGAAAAAATCACGCCAATAATAGTCTCACATACTAAAATCAGCTCTTAACAGATGTAATTCAACGATATAAATACAAAAAAGAAGTTTTTAAGCCCTTAAGTATATCATTACACCCCAGGATAAACCTAATAAAAACAACCCTTATTGTAGAATATATTCCACAGTTCTCAAATTAATATAAATACCACGAAAATTAATACAAAAAAATGGCTATTACACAGTAATAGCCATTTTTTTTTGCATAAGTTCAAAGTTATTTCAGCACCACTATCTTAAGTGCAAAAAACTCCCTTTTTCAAGAAGACAATCAACCTAATTCTTTGGTTGCACCCTTCCCGATTTTCTATCTTTATCTCTTCCAATCAAGTATCCAGCACCAGCACCAACAACACCACCAATAATCGCACCTCTTCCTTTTTTCTTATCAATTAATGCACCTCCCAATGCTCCTGCCCCCGCACCAATTGCAGTACCTTTAGCCGCCTCACTCCATCCTTTTTTCTTTGCAGGAGCTGAAGCTTCATTATTACCTTGACTGCTAGAAGGCTGCGAAGCGGCTTCATTTCGTTCAGCTAATAATAAAGTTCTTTTCTCTTCCTTTACCTGAGCAGCTATTTTAGCATCTTCCTGTTTTTTTGCCTCTACTTTTTTAAAACTATCTAGTTTCAAACTGTCTTTTACAGCTGCAATAGCTTGTTGCTTAATAAGGGCCTGTTCCTTTGCGTTATTCGAGCACGCTGATAATAACATTGTAGCTGTTATTACTATCGAAAATAAATATTTCATGACTATATAGTTTAGTTTAAATTACAAGTCAAGAAAAAATGATGCCAAAAAGACTATTTATCATCTAATGGACTGTACACTACACTACTATAATTTTCATCAACATCATTCTCCCCATCAGGATTTCCTGAAATTCGGTCATTATCGTCATTTAATCTTGTCATTAACGATGGAGCATCCGACGAATGGTCAGCATCCAAACCCAAGTTATCAGAATCTACATCACTAATCCTCGCATCCAACTTCCCTTCCCCTTTCAATTTATTTACCATACAAGTTCATTTTTACCCCTAAATATAACAAAAACCGAACTTCAAAGTTTCATTAATTCAATAAATAAGCACAAATTGCCATATTTTGTTTTTAATATTCAATTGATTACTTTCACATCGAAATATATAACAATACTATGCGTACAACAGGAAAAGTTAAATGGTTTAATTCTGCAAAAGGATTTGGATTCATAACTCCAGAAGATGGAGGAAAAGATATTTTCGTACATTTTTCTGCTATAGCAGGAGATTCATTCAGAGAACTAAATGAAGGCGACAGTGTAGAATTTGAGTTGAACGAAGGAAAAAAAGGCCCAGAGGCACAGAACGTAAAAGTTCTTTAATCATCATTCAATCTAAAAAGAGTCTGTATCATGAACCTTGATCAGGCTCTTTTTTATGCCCCCTCATCCCAAATCCACCCAATCTGCAATCTGTCTAAATACTAAGTACTAATTACTAAGTACTCAATACTAAAAACACTAAAACCCCCATGCACAAAACAATCAGCATATTAGGATGTGGCTGGTATGGCCTTCAATTAGCAAAACATCTAACCTCCCTAGGCTACAAAGTAAAAGGATCAACCACAACAGCTGATAAACTACCCCTACTTCAAAACCATGGAATCGACCCATACATGGTTAACTTTCAAGAAGAAAGCATCAACTACGACCCCAACTTTTTCGACAGCCATATATTAGTTATATGTATACCACCTAAAAGAAGCAGTGCCGAACAAGCAAGTTTTCCCAATAAAATAACCCATATCTGCAAAGCAGCAAATAACATCAAAAACATCCTGTTTATAAGCTCAACCTCAGTATACGGCGATCATAATGAAGAAGTAACAGAATTGACCCCACCCAATCCCGACACCCCATCAGGCAAAGCAATGGTTGAGGCAGAAACCATACTCAAAAAACAACAAGCATTCAAAACAACCATCCTTAGGTTCGGAGGATTAATAGGCCCAGGCAGAGATCCAGGCAAATTTTTCGCAGGGAAAGGTCAAGCCCCCAACGGCCTAGCCCCTGTCAATCTAATCCACTTAACGGACTGTATCGGCATAAGCACCCACATTATAGAAACAGAAACATTTGGCCATACATTTAATGCCTGCACGCCCCATCACCCCACTAAGCAAGACTTCTATACCCAGGCAACCATTAATTCAGGCTTGGTACCGCCAACCTTTGTAAATGAACTTACAAACTGGAAAATAATAAACACAAATCTTCTAAAATATAATTATCAGATAACCAACTGGGTACACTGGCTTACAAAAGGTAAATTATAATTTTAGTTTATGCTTAGCTGTTAAAATGATAACTTGCCCTTATTAGGATAACCAAAAAATATGAAATTGACCATTTGGGGAGCAGCAAAACAGGTAACTGGAAGCATGCACCTTTTACAATTAGAAGATTATAATATATTAATTGATTGTGGACTCGACTACGAAAAAGAAACCTTTCAGGAAGAAAACCAATACTTCCCATTCGATCCATCATCAATAGATGTCGTTATCCTAACACACGCCCATATTGACCACTCAGGGAACCTCCCAACCTTAGTCAGACTCGGTTTTGAAGGACAAATACTATCCACACCCCCAACAGCCGATTTAACAGAATTACTACTACTCGATTCAGTAAACGTATTTATAGGCAAACAAAACAAACGCTCAAAAGGCAAAAGAGGAAGACCAGGCCCTCAACCACTGTATCTTCACAAACATGTAAACGATACTATGGATAGGTTTGTCACCATAGCCTTCAACAAAGAATTCCGCTTAAACAGCGATGTATCATTAACCTTTATACCCGTTGGCCACTTATTAGGTGCAGCAGCCGTAGTTTTAACACTGCAAGATAAAGGTGTAGAAAAAAAGATAGCCTTTACAGGCGATATAGGTCGCGCGAACTACCCAGTTCTGGTCGATCCCCAACCAATACCACAAGTAGATTACCTTGTATCAGAATCCACCTATGGAGGAAGATTACACAGCAACGATGTAACCCTGCAAGACAAACTTATAGAAACCATAAACGAATCCTGCATTAAATATCCGGGCCGATTAATCATCCCCGCATTTAGTATAGGCCGCACACAGGCACTCGTATATTCACTAAACAAAATCTTTAGCAACGGGCTACTTCCACCAGTTAAAATATTTGTCGATAGCCCCCTTGCAACCTTTGCCACCGATATCTACCGAAAACACCACAGCCTGTTAAATCAGGAATCTCAGGATTTCTACCGTAAACAAGGTGATGAATTTGAATTCGATGAACTCTCGTACGTTCAAGATAAACGAGAAAGCATGTCAGTATCCAATTACCACGAACCATGCATCATCATCTCTTCGGCCGGAATGCTCGAAGGAGGCCGAATCCAAGACCACCTTTACTATAACATTCAAAATTACTACTGCACCATTCTATTTATCGGCTATTGTGCAAAGGGAACCTTAGGCGACAGATTATTACGTGGCGACCCTATTGTCCGTTTAAGAAACCGCGACCTAATGGTTTATGCTACCATCCAGAAAACAGATCTATTAAGTGGCCATGGCGATCATAATGACCTCGTTAATACCGTAAAACAACAAGATGCCAGCAAACTTAAGGCAGTGTTTCTAGTTCATGGAGAAATCAAAAGCATGACCCTACTAAGCAACGCCCTAACAGAGCTCGGATACCAAGTTAATTTACCTGAAAAAGGTGAAACTTTCGAGTTATAAAATATCCGTTCAAGCACAAACTGTATAAAAAACTATACAAAATCCTTATCTTCTTAACGAAGATTTCCTTTTTTTGGTATAAATGAAAGTCAAATACAATCTGCTGATTATTAAGCAATTCTGAATTTAAGTCAAATAAAAATGGCTTTGGCAAGGTTATTACAAGCAGATAATCATTCAGTGTTATTATGAAAACTGAAAAGAACTAAAATATCTAATCTATAAAAAAATGAAATCAAAAATTACAAAAGCAGCAATGATATTATCCATGGTCGGATTATCAACGCAATTATTTGCACAAGAAGCTGACTCTCAATCTTCGGAAAGATTCTCTAAAAAATACTTCCGCACTTGGTCTGTAGGTCTTAACGGTGGGATGCTAACGCACTACACTCCGTTCAACAACAGAACAAACGGAAACTTCAATACTCCTTACGAATCTTGGGGTTACGGAGGTTACATCAAGAAACAAATAGTACCAGGATTTGGTATCCAGGCAGATTTTCTTGGAGGTAAAGTTAGAGGAGCACAAGTAGCAGGCGGTACAAAATCAACTTTCGAATCTAAAATTGATTGGTCAGCAGCAATTAGCGGTAATTTCACAATTGCCAATATGAGCTTAAACCAAAAACGCAATTTCCTTTCTCCATATGCAACTATCGGAGCAGGTTACATGTCATCAGCAGCTACAACTGACAATCCAGCTGGAGCAAGCACTGGTTACGGCCAGAACTGGTTCGTACCAGTTGGAGCAGGTTTTAAACTAGGTTTATCAAAAGGCGTTAACATCGACTTAGGCTATACAGTTAACTTCATGAAAGCTAATAACTTTGATGGTGTAACAGCTGGTGCTAACGACAAATTCTCATATGCTCACGCAGGTATCGAGATTGCCTTAGGAAGAAAAGGAACTTCTCAATTACAAAACTTCAGCCCTATTGCCGCTATCCGCGAAGAAAGTGCTGCTGAAAGTGCTGAATTAAGAAAAGCATTATCATCTTCTGAAGAAAATGCAAGAAGAGAAAGAGAAGCTATGGCAGCTAAATATGCTCAAGACCTTGGTGATGATGATGGCGATGGTGTAGCTAACAAATTCGACAAATGTCCAGGTACTGTTGCAAACACAGTAGTAGATGGAGCAGGATGTCCAATCAAAGTTCAACGTGAAATCATCAAAGAAACTAAAGTTGTTGTAACAGAAGCTGACCGTAAAGTTGTTGATGAAGCAATCAAAAACTTAGAGTTTGATTTAGGTAAATCAACAATCCGTCCTACTTCTTTCTCTACATTAAACAAAGTAGCTGAGCTATTAATTGCGAAAAACTTTAGCTTGAAATTAGCTGGTCACACAGATAACACTGGTTCAATGACATTAAACTTACGTTTATCTAAAGACAGAGCAGAATCGATCAAAGCATACTTAGTATCACAAGGTGCTAACGCGTCACGTATCGAAGCTACAGGTTACGGTCCAAACCAACCTATCGCATCTAACAAAACTGCAGAAGGTCGTCAGAAAAACCGTAGAGTAGAATTTACATTATACTAGTAGTACCTGTTAGTAATGCACTAATAATACACTAGTCTCATTAAATAAAAAAACCTGGTCATTTGACCAGGTTTTTTTATGTCAATATCACACCAGCACTAAACACCAGCACTAAACATCAGCTCTAATCACCATGTCTAAATACTAAGTACTATCTACTAAATACTAAGTACTAAACTACCTCTTTCTTAGGCGCAAACACTATCGAAGCAATAACACTCAAAATCAACACACCACCTACTATCGACAACGACAAAGGAGATGAGATATGATAAAAAGGAGCTATTACCATCTTAACACCAATAAACGCAAGAATAATAGCCAAACCATATTTCAACAAGCTGAACATATGAATAAAGTTAGCTAGCAAGAAATACAAAGCCCTCAAACCAAGTATTGCAAAAATATTCGAAGTATATAAAATTAGTGGATCATCCGGAGCAATCGCAAAAATAGCAGGGATAGAATCCACTGCGAACAATAAATCTGTAAACTCAATTACAGCAACTACAACCAATAACGGAGTAGCTACCCTAACCCCATTCTCAACAGTAAAAAATTTAGCACCATCAAATTCCTTGCTCACTTTAAAGAACTTGTAAATTACTCGGGCACCAGGACTTTTGCTAAAATCTTTCTCATCATCATCATCATCATCAGCCATTCCCGACTTAATACCAGCATAGATAAGAAATAGACCAAAAATCAGTAGTACCACATTAATGCGTATCAAATGGCCAAACACCGTCATTTCAGGCAAATAAGTTAAATTAATCAACCCAACACCTGCAAATATAAAGATGGCACGGAATAACAATGCACCAATAATACCCCAAAACAATACCTTGTGGTGTAGCTCTTTAGGTACATTAAAAAACCCAAAAACCAGAATAAACACAAAGAGATTATCCACAGAGAGCGCCTTTTCTATCCAATAGGCCGATTGAAATTGCGTAAACTTCTCAAATCCTGAAGTCATATAGATTACTCCACTAAAAATCATCGACAAGCTAATCCATACTACCGACCATATCGCAGCCTCTTTACTCGATACGGCGTGTACCTTCTTATTAAAGACACCTAAATCTAAAAGCAGCATCACTATTACGAGAACTGCAAACCCGATAATAACACCGGGGTGATTAATTAAATTATCATTCATTTTTTTGTATGTTACTATTTAAAGGGTATATATTCTTGTTTAAAACTAAAAAATCAGGAAACTAAAATGCTAAAAAAGATCCGTTTTAAGCATTGCTTTTAAAATATTAGCTTGCACATCATAATTGTTTAGGTGATTTAGAAAATCGATATCCGATATTTTTGTGTAATTCTCCTCCAGCAGATCAATAATCTCCAAAGGAATGTATGTTTTCAACGTAGCAGCACTACTAACAAGCTTATCATTCTTATGAGTTAATTCCTGAACAATCCTCCCCTTTTCCGACAAATTGTTTGTCCAGTCAATACCGGTAAGTTCCGACAGTTCACAAAGTAAAAAGAGGTTTCTATTATTAAAGAACAGGAAATACCTATCGATATCTATAAACTTATAAATCTCAATAATTAACTGCCCCGATTTTAAACCATAAAAAAACTCAGTTCTAAAATCATGCTTACACAGTAAGCCCATTAATTTCCTTTCAATACCTGCATGAGCATCAATATACATATCCTTAAGATCGTAACTTGTCAGCATTGCAAACTGTTCAGCAGAAATATCGTAGTAAAAATCCTTCGCATATCTGGAACTAAACGTATTGATGTTTTTGGCAAAAGGGAATTCCTCACTCAAATCAGAAAGCACTTCAAACAACTTTCTTAATGATAAATTAATCTTGAGCGACTGCCTTTGTTTATCCAGGTTGAAATTCTTTTCAGAAAACACAGAATCACTCATCTTAGCCATCAACTCCTTATTAAGCTGAATCTCGTCATAAATGAGCACTACATTTTTCTCATTGCTCTTCTTAATCTTCCTTAACAGTTCAATTAAGCTACTGGTAAACTGAATATGAAACAATTCAAGCTTATCAATATCTAGCTCCTCATTCTGCTCAAAAAGCTGATGAATCACCTGACTTCGTAAATAAATTTTATACACAGCCTCCTCTTCAAAAAATGCAGAGAGCAGCTGCAAGCGGCCGATCTCTGCACGAGAAGTCTTCAAAATATCTACACGTCGGTCATCCATTTACCAAATTAATTAACGCGGGTAACGTTTTTCTTTAACTCCGTTTCCAGGTTTTTCAATTCCCCATCAAGCACCCTTCTACTCTGAGCGCCCTCTTCATGAATCTTTTTAACCTCGTTTAACGTATCAATTAACGAAGCAGTAGTCATCTTCAAAGTCTCTAGCGAAACAACAGTTTTCTCATTCTCTTTAGCCACATCAATACTATTCTGTTTCAGCATTTCAGCATTCTTTTGCAAAATAGTATTAGTAGTATCAGAAATTTTCTTTTGCATCTCCACATTTGCCTTTTGCCTTTGCAAAGCAACAGCAAGTGTAAGCTGATTTTTCCATACCGGAATAGTGGTCGACACAATTGACTGTGCTTTCTCAGCAATAGAAGTATTGTTATTTTGCACCACCCTAATTTGTGCCAACGACTGGATCATAATAAAGCGAACAATCTTCATATCAGCCAATCGCTTATCCAATCTACTTAAAAAGTCTCTTAGATCAGCAATCTCATAATCCTGATAATCAGCTGGTCGGCCTTCCATTTCAGCTAACTTAACGCTCAATTCATTAAACTTCAGCTGACCAGAAATGATCAATTCCTCCATCTGGTTGATATAACCAACATTGCTATCAAACATGGTCTGCAACGAGCTGTTATCCTTAATAGAATTTAACCTTCCTGCCTTAACCTTATTCGTAATCTTATCGATGTTATTAACAACCACATCGTACTTTTGAAATAGCTTCTTCGCGTCAACAACAAGCTTTTTTAAGAAAGGGATCTTTGATATAAACGATTTAAAACCACTTTGTTCAAGTTCGTTAACATCAATATAATTTAACTCAGTAAGCAGTTCATTAATTAAACCACCAACCTCACCACTGTTATAAGTCCGTACAGATGATAAGAAATCATTACTGTACTTCTCCATAGAATTCTGAGCTTCAACACCGTAGTTCAATATTGAGTTAACATCAGATGGCTCTAACGACTTAGCAATCTCTTTATATTTTTGCTCATCTGCAGGAGTAATCACCGTTAGGTTAACATTACCCTCCTTATCAAGCTTTAAAGGAGATAAGCTCTGAGTCTCGTTTTCTTTTAATTCCATAGTTTAGTTTTTTAACTAAATTTCAGCCCTTATAAATAACTTTGTGTTACGGTCTTAACAGTTTCTTCCAGTTTTTTATCTTTAGTAGGCTCTCCTATTGCGTTGAATTTCCATTCACCGTTTTTCTTGTAGAAAACACCCATTACCATAGAAACATGACCAGCAAAGTTAGATCCATTTGCAATATCATATACAGCAAACACCTCATTTACCATTTTTGGCGATCCTTCGTAAATACGAATCGATGCAAAAGGGATAGTACCAAAATCGTGACCTCTAAAGCTGTTCAATACAAAAGCAACATAGTTCACGGCCGGATTCAATCTCGAAAAATCAAGTGTAATCACCTCATTATCCAAACCATCATCACCACCCATATCACCGGTCAAATCATCACCACTATGTTTTACAGCACCGTCTTTCGATCCAAGATTACCAAAATAAACAACCTCAGTTAACTGTTTGCTTTCGTTATACATAGCGCAACTTGCATCCAAATCTACAGCCTCTTTAGATTTACCAAAGCCGAACATTCCTTTTTTCTCAATTGCGCCCCAGTTAATACCTACACAAATACTTTGCAGCTTGCTACCATTACTTTTCTCAAGACTAATGCGTTGTCCTTTTTGAAGATTAATTGCCATAATTTCTTATTGATATTTATTTAAATAATCCTGTAAACCACCTTTCATACCCATACCCACTGCTTCAAATCTCCATTTACCGTCTTTTCTGTAAATTCTTCCAAATTCAACCGCAGTTTCGATAGAGAAATCCTCTTCAAGCTCATATTTAAGTACAACCTCATTGGTAACAGCATCAAAAATACGAACAAAAGAGTTTCTTACCTGACCAAAATTTTGTCTTCTGTTTTCAGCATCATGAATAGTAACAACTATACAAATTTCTGCAACCTTAGCACCAGCCTTAGTCAAATCAACTTTAATCTGCTCATCATCACCGTCTCCATCACCAGTTAAGTTGTCACCTGTATGTTCAACAGATTCATCTGGCGATTTTAAATTATTATAAAAAACCAAATGCCCATCCGAAACAAGTTTCTTGTTCTCATCCAGCATAAAAACCGAAGCATCTAAGTCAAACGCAGTTCCGGTTGTAGAACTATTAGTATCCCAACCCAAACCGATAGTAAATTTCGGAGCATCAATATTCTCTCTTTGCCCCTTCTGTAAGTTAATGGCCATATTAAATTAATTTATAGTTTTTATTAATAACGTAGTTTTTTAAAAAATTCAGATTCTCTGAATAGCACTCAATTGTATGATAACTGTTCCCTAATGCCAGGTTGTACAAACTAGTAATAAAATCCTCAGTTTGCCTGTCAATAAATAAAGAAAAGCTATTAAAATCGTAATTTAAGATATATTTAACAATCCTGGTATTAAAACAGAAATTACCGCTTTTCACAATACCATCCAGATCAAAAATAGACTTCACTTCATGATAGTTTAAATGGTTTTCAATGCTCGGATGGATGTTATGATTTACCAGCTCAGCAAAATAAAGCATATAAATATCGTTCTTCAATCCATACTCTTTAACCATTTTAAGGATCATCCTTTCATGGCTTCCAGTAATCTTTATATCATCCAAAAAGAACAAGATTTTGTCCTCCAGAAAGCCCTTATCTATATGAAACGAATCATTACCAATCAGCTTCATTCTATCCTCAGCACTTAATTCGCCGTAATCATCCTTATAGGTAATCGTTCTGTGAACTTTAGCCTCCTGTACTACCAACCTACCATTTTCAACCAACCAATGATTAAGCTCATAAACAAAAGCATTTTTCATTGCAAAAGTTGCCGTAGGGATAAAACAGTAAGGGCTCGATATCACAACAATCTGTTCAGAAATTAAGTTATCCTCCAAAAAGTCGGTTATAAACCCTCTGGCAAGGTCTCTGCCAAACTTCTGCGACACCTTATCATCGCCAAATTTAAAGCGACTATAATCATTTGGATCAAATCCAAAATCGCTTGTATTATCTATCTTATGTAAAGAGTATGTATAAGGGATCATGAAATTAAGGCAGAAATAGTTAAATGATTAGAGTTAATTAGCAAGCTTTTGATACCTATTGCTTCGGCACCCTTTACATCCGCAAAAGGATTATCGCCTATATGTATAACCTCATGTAAACCAAGTTCAGTATGCTTATCCCTGTCAATTGTATCCAGCATCAGCTGAAAAAACTCAACATTAGGTTTAGACATACGTACTTCATCGGAGTACAATTGAAAATCCAAAAGCGTATCAATCTCCAGGTGATTCAATATCTTTCTAAGCGTTTTACCTTTAATAAAACCAGTATTACTCAATAAACTTATGGTACTTAATCCGGAGTCTTTCAATCTTTTTAAAACATTAATGCTATCTGAACAATAAACTAACGGCATATGTTTTAAAATTAATGTTTCCATTTCGTTATATAATCCATCAACATCGATGTCCAGACAAGAAATAGAATAATCGTTAATGATGCTAATCACCATTAAATACATTTCCTCTGCATCTATATTTTTACCCGTTCGCTCATTAATGGTGTTAACCATCAAATCTACACTTCTAAATATACCAGAAACCTCATCAATAGTTTTCCCCAGGTGATTAAAATTAGCATGAAAGTACCTGGCCCGTTCAGTCTTAAAAGCAGGGTTCGACTTAATCAAGGTAAGCCAAAGGTCAAATGAGTAATGTTTATAAACAGACATTTTTGAGCGTGTTATTAAATACTTAGTACAATTATGGATCATAATGTTACAAATTTTAGCTTACATTCTAAAATATGACACAATCTCCAATTTGGCCTTTTACAGCCATTTTCACCATAACGTGAACCAAGTTCATTTAGTGCCTCAATCTAAGCTAACCTAACAACCTCACCATCAACACAACCATCATTAAACCATAAACAACAGCCCAAAAACCCCAGCAACCCTATCAATGTAACAAAACCAATGCAATATTAATATGATGAAATACTGACAACAATTCACCATTTACAATGTTACTTAGATATAAAAACACAAAACACTTATTATGGAAAAAGTATGGCTTATCACTGGCTGTTCTACAGGCTTTGGTCGCGAATTAGCAAAACAAGTATTAGCACTTGGTTATAAAGCAGGAGTTGCCTCACGCGACATTAAGGATGTTGAAGACATCGTAAAACAATACCCCGAAACCTCAATAGCCATCACTCTCGATGTAACCAAACACAATCACATAAACGACGCAATAAAACAAATAACCGAAATATTTGGCCGGGTAGATGTTCTGGTAAATAATGCTGGCATCGGCTACTTTGGCTCAGTTGAAGCCAGCGACGACCATGAAACCAGAAAAATGTTCGACATTAACTTCTTCGGACTAGCCAACATGACCAAAGCAGTACTGCCAATCATGCGGAAACAAAGAAGCGGACACATCATCAACATAGCCTCAATTGGCGGCTTAATGGCCTTTCCTGCTCTAGCCTACTACAATGCAACTAAATTCGCTGTCGATGGATTTTCCGAAGCATTAGCTAAAGAAACCGCACCATTAGGCATCAAAGTAACAATCATAGCACCAAGTGGTTTCCGTACCGACTGGGCCGGACGCTCCGCCAACGAAGTAGAAAACGAAATTGAAGACTACAAAACCACCGCTGGCACCAACAAAGACAACATCAGAGGCTATAACGGAAACCAACCTGGCGACCCCATACGTGCTGCAAAAGCAATAATAAAAGTGGTAGAAACAGAAAATCCACCCCTACGGCTATTACTCGGTGCCGCAGCACTCAAAAATGCCCGTAAAAAACTCGAAGAACTGGCCCAAGACTTCGATACATGGCAAGAGACAACAGTAGGAGCAGATTTTCCTAAATCTTAAAATTTCCATGTAAACTTATATTGGTTCTATCCTTCCCAAATACTGACTATTTGCAACACGAGATCCATTTAATGAAAATACGCTGATATACACTTCCAGTGATTTACCAATCAATTTAGGATTAAATTTTAGCGTGCATTCCTTATCTCTTCTTTTAGAACCTCCAACAAACCCGTCTGCAATTTTTAATTCCGGACTATATACTGCCAGCATAATCTGGTCATCAAAAGTGCCAAGCAGATTGGTTAACCAGGCTACTTTTATTACATCGGGAGCAATAATTTGAGCTTCCGGTGCAATTAAAGCTTGCAAAGTCCCTTTGCTTAAAGTAAGTTTCGAATAATCGACCAGCAAATCAGGATATACCCCTGTAACCGTTTGTTTATAATTTTGAGAAAATGCTACATTTAATTCTGTTTTGCTTCGCGCCATATTCTTAAACCCGATGGTTATAAAGGGTTGGAACGACATCAGCAGTGCCTGTACGAAATTGAATTTCCCTCTATTCGCAATCTGCGCTGCTGTAGGTGGTTTAGTAGATTTTTTTGGTTTACTGCGGACATAGGCGATGTCTTTCCAATGTGCGCCTACTACTCCGCCAATTGTTCCTGAAATTGGTCCGAAGATACCTGATGTTAATTTTGCCATGATTTCTATTTTTTATATGATTAATTATTAATTTATTTCCATTACGCCGAAAATTTTTGGCTCCTTTTTGGGTTCACCAAATCCGTCTGCTTTTGTACTGATATTGTTCGCACCTCGTTCGGCCCTGGTCGAACAAGGCCCGAACAAGAGCCCTTTTATAGTGGTAACAGAGACGACTATATTTTTCCCCATATTATCGTTCTTTTTCGGTCCAAATTCGAAACCAAAATCCACCAAATATTCTGAGTCACATCCAGTTTTTTTGCTTTCATGAATTAAATGTATAGGAAATAAAAATGGTATTCTGCGTTCTATGCGTTCGGGCGAATGCAACAACAGAAAACACATAAAACACTCACAATATGCATATTATATGATTTTAAACTGATAAATTAAATTATAAAATCCCACCCACTGTAACAACTCCTTCCACATCTAATCAAACAAAACAGATACTTCCAAATATATGATCCAACTACAAAACTTCAAGAAATCATACGGACAATACACAGCACTACAAATCCCCGAATTACACTTAGAAACAGGCATATATTGGATAAAAGGCGTTAATGGATCAGGGAAAAGCACACTCCTCAAATCAATGGCCGGCATGCTTTCCTTTCAGGGCGACATCCTAATCAACAACCAAACGAGTTTAAAAAAACACCCTGTAAAATACCGAAAGATGGTAAACTTTAGTGAAGCGGAACCACTATTTCCAACCTTCATTACAGGATTAGAAATGATCGATCTATTTGTTTCAGCAAAAAACGCCCCAGCAACCCAAAAAGAAAGCCTCATCGAAGACCTAAAAATGCAGCATTACATCCAAACACCAGTAAGCTCATACTCAAGTGGTATGCTCAAAAAACTCTCAATACTACTCGCATTCATTGGCAACCCAAGCATTATACTGCTGGATGAGCCCCTCATCACAATAGATACAGACTCCCTTAAAGTCCTTTACAGCCTAATACACAAAGAACACAACGAAAAAGGAACCACATTTCTAATCACCTCACACCAACCATTAGACCCCGCCTACTTACCAAATACAAAAGCATTGTTAGTCGAAGAACAAACATTAAAAATAAGTTAGCATGCTAAAACCACTAACCAATATTTTATTAAAGATCTTTGCCAAAAGCTTTTACGAAGCCCATGCACCAATATTTATTCTCATACTATACATCATAGTTGCCCCCGGCCCACCAGAAAGCATAATCAGCTTCCACAAATCACTGATGCTGTATTTTGTAGCCAAGCCATTAATTATGATGATCGTATTTGGCGTACTCTTCCTTTACACCATAAAATGCTGGCATTTTATCGCAGGTAAAATCCACCAAGTCCATCAACAGTTCCTATTCTACAGCATAAACAGCTACACCAAACCTCAACAATTAATCGGTTGGATAATCCTGCAGACAGCAGTAAGTATACCCGTCCTCGCCTATATGCTTTTCAGCATTATCATTGCAATCAGCAATCAATACTTTTTGTCAGCCCTCATAATCCTCATATACCTTGCCGCCCTATTACTGCTCAGCGCCCTATTTTATACCTGGTTAATCCACAAACAAATTAACGAAAGCAAATCATCCTGGATATTGAAATTAACCAAACGATTCAAAAAACCCCTTTTCACCCTCTACATATACCATGTATTCGACAACCTAAAAATAAAATACCTCATCATTAAGTTTTTATCCTATCTAATCATAATTGGAGTATTCCTATTATTTGCCGATGTAAAAACAGATATACGCGTAGCCGCGATAGCAATGCTCGCAATAGCAGCATCACATTCCATGCTAATACTCGATGGCCGACAATTCGAAGTAACCTTCCTAACATTTACCAAAACACTACCTATATCCCGACTCAAGTTCTTCATTTCTCAACTAGCCACCTACAGCGTACAACTACTTCCAGAACTTGTTTGGCTGCTATTCAATGTTTCTCCAACCCAAGCCTTGGGTCTATATATCTTCTGTTTAAGTATTGTTTTAGTTTTCGCGAACTCACTATACCTAATCGGCTTAGATCAGGAAAAATACATGAAAACCGTTTTCTTTACTTTCGTGATAATATTTATGACCATATTATTTAAGCTAATGTGCATTTTAACACTCATAAACCTAACCTTGGCATACCTAATATTTTATTTCAACTATTACAAGTTCAAAGAAGATCCACTCGCCCTTAAATATGATGATTAATACGCACTAACTACAGTGATTAAGCCAATCAACGAACCTATCAATAGCATTTATGACGCGTTTATTAGATGAAGTCTGCTCGGCATTTGCACCCCAGATAATGTGGAAACGCTTAGCCGAAAAACTATTGAGGCTCTCGCAAACTATATTGGCTTCAGCCGCCTCAGTACTATGAATATTAAAAACAGGCATGCCCTTACTATCAATATTTACTCGCGAATAAGCAATCACCTTACCATTCTGTTCTGCAATACCAATTGGCAATCCAAAATCTGCAGTAAGTCCATTTCCAGAACCATTTGCATTTTTAATAGGTGCTAAATCATTATGATAAAGAATCATAACCGACTTTAAATCTGATAAATATACCTCACGAAGCTTGATCTCTGATTGTTTTTTTTCTGTTGAAGCCATAACGTTAAACTTATTCAACAAAATTAGGAAACCGCCTTCAAGGGATACAGATACAAAAACGTAAATATCAAACGATACAGTATCAACAAAAATTATCAAACTTGAATATTCTCTTTACAACCCATCAACAAACTTCTTCACCTCCACAACATACAAATTCGGGTCTTCCCCCATCGACGTAAAACACTGCAAATGGTCACAATCCCATGTCACCATTTTAGAAGTATTATTTTTCAAAAGAAATTCCTTATAGTCTTCAGTTTTGGTAATAGGATCATTAAGGCCCGAAAAAATCAAAATCGGTTTACCAACAACTATCATATTCGACTGAACATAATCCGAAGCATTTCCAGACAACAAAAGATCCTTCTTTTTCAAATTAAAAATCCTTTCTACCACAAGTTTTGGATTAATTACAAAAGAATCCAATATCAATCCTTTTACAAGCCTCGTACTATTAACATTCATCCGTGAAACAATAGTTCCCATCGACATTCCATACAAAACGATCGATTTTGGCTGAAATTTAGCACTAACAAATTCGATCTCTTTATTCAAATCCTCCGAAAACTCATTATAATACACCATGTTCGGATTCATTTTAAAATCAGAACTTTCCCCAAAACCCCTATAATCATACAAAACAACATTATACCCCTCATCATAAAGCGCTTTTGCCTGTCCCAAAGAATTACCCATATTTCCAGCATCCGAACCCGAAACAATTATAAAAGGCCTTTTCAAATCACTTTGCAAACAAACCCACGAATTTAGAGTCACCGAATCATTAACCTTTATCCTGTAAGTTTCATATTTAATACCAATGGCATCCGGTTTTGCTGCATAGGCCCTCTCAGGCTTAAGCGCGTACGTATTTGTCGACAATAATACGTTCATCAAGAACACAATAGACAAAGAAACATAGAGGTAAGCTTTTCTGATTTTCATTTAAATTAGCGTTATGCACTCTAAGCTATTAATAAACTATTGATATCGAAAAACCTTTCCACTTAATTTACAGCTTAGCGCGATGATTGGCATACCTAAAAGAAAGAGTCGGGATCGGTTGAGTTTCATTCCTTACGAAAATTAGGTTGCTATACAATGCCAATTCAACAAGCGCAATTGGGGACAAGACAGAAAGCTAAAATTAATGATCTGAGAATATTTTCTATTGCAGAACAGCCCTAATTTTGATACTGGTAACCCCTATCTATATGTTCTCCAAAAGTCTTCACTTCCTATTGCTTGTATTTAGCATACAAGCAATGGCCCAAAAAAAAGTAAAACTTCAGATCAGTACAGCTCTGGAACGAAAAGCCATCAGTCCGCTAGTTTATGGTACAAACGACAATTACCCTCATGCCGCATCTAAGCGCCTCGGCGGCAACAGAATAACCAATTACAATTGGGAAAACAATGCCTCCAATGCGGGCAGAGACTGGTATCACGAAAGTGACAATTACGTTCCATGGGAACAAGGAGTTCCTGAAAATAACTACAATACACCCGGCGCTGCCCTAAAGTCATTTCAATCCAGATCTGTAGCTCAGGGAGCATACTCCCTGATTACCCTGCCAATGGCAAAATACGTCACAAAAGATAAAAATGGAGCAGTAACCCCTCAACAGGCAGCCCCATCAAGCAGGTGGCTAAATGTGATACACCGAAAACCCACAGCTAAATTACCTTTAAGTCTTACTCCCGACCAAAAAGACTCCTATATGTATACACAAGAAGAGATCAATTTCCTGCTGCAAAATTTCGGAAAAAGCAATACAAAAAAAGGCGTAAAGGGCTATGCATTAGATAACGAACCAGGACTTTGGTTTGATTCCCATAGCAGAATGTGGGGGCCAAATCATGTATCAGTTAAATACCTCATGCAGCAATCCTTTGAACTTGCAGAACTAATCAAGGAAATGGACCCTACCGCAGAAGTCTATGGCCCAGCCTCGTGGGGTGTCTCCGAATTTGAGAATCTGCAATTTGCACCGGACTGGGACGAGCAAAAAGGACCATATAGCACCTTCATTGATCTTTATCTAGCCAGAATGAAAAAAAGAGGCGATTCTTTAAAGAAAAGATTGCTAGATGTTCTTGATTTACATTGGTACCCACAAACCAATAACAGCGGAGCTGATCCCTTCAGCGACCGGTCAGATTATGCCAGCAATGCAGCCCGCATGGCCATGACAAGATCCCTATGGGATCCTAGCTATATTGAGGATACCTGGATTGGTGAAGACCCTTACAAAGTGGAGCAATTCCTTCCATTTATACCCAAAATCAAACAGCACATCAGTACCTATTATCCCGGAACAAAACTCGCCATTACAGAATACAGTTACATGGGAACCGGACATGCCTCGGGAGGTATTGCCCAAGCCGATGCTTTGGGGATATTTGGCAAACAAGGACTATACCTGGCCACATACTGGGGTGCAGTAACAGGATATGTAAAATCAGGGTTCGATCTTTATAGAAATTACGATGGCAAGGGTGGAAAATTTGGAGATGTATCCGTAAAATCGGCAACAAATAATATTGCACTCTCTTCTATCCACGCCGCCATTGAGGGTAATAGCGACAAAAAACTGCATGTCATAGCCATGAACAAAAGCCAGGACGAAGCTATTCTCGCGACAATTGCAGTAACAAGTACAAGTAAATATAAGAGCGCAAGGGTATGGGCGTTCGACAATACTAATAGTACCGTCCGGCAGCTTAAAAATGTTAAAGTCATCACCAACAATACTTTTGAATACAAATTACCTGCATTAACAGCCTGCCATTTTGTATTTACGGAAGAAGACCTCTCCATTTATCCGGATATAGAAGGAGCTACAATTGAACCTGCAGTGGGTTATTCTGATGGAACAGCAGCCTTTAAACTGCAAGTCAAAGTGAGTGATGGGAACAATGACATCGTCAAGGTAACAGCAGATTTGAGTACCGTAGGCGGCAAGGCCGGGACTGTCCTTATCCCAGATCCTAAGACCCCATCTCTTTATCTTTACACTCAAAAAATTCCTTCAGGAAGTATTTCAGGCTTAAAATCGATCAAGATCCTGGCAGAAGATGCAACAAAACGAACTGCCGAATCCTTCATCAATTACAGGGTGATCAAAAAAACACCTTCCTCAATGATTTGGGACGGAGATATTATTACCAAAGGAAAGGGTGAAGCATTTTTTGATGCGACCGACAGCAAAGCCCCGCTTATTAAGGTAAAAGCAGAAAAAACAGGAGGCAATAATGCTCCCGGAAGTTTATTCATGCATTTCGAGCACGATTACAATAAATATAATGTTTTGACATGGAGGTTATCCAATTCAAATAATCCTGCAGATGCTGTAAATATCAGCGACTATGGAGCGCTCGAATTCTATATCCGATCTGACGCTCCCGAGGGCTCCGATATAGATGTCAGTTTACGTGATGCTTCTGCTCAGCTCGAAAGCTCTGCAAGTGTTTCATTAAAGGCAGGCGGCTACATCAGTTCATTCAGTAAAACTGCCTACACCAGGGTCAAAATACCCATGGCAGCATTTACATCCGGTTCAAATATCCACCTCAATGAGGTATGGCAATTTAATTTCACATCAAACACTGCCAACAAAGGATTTAATGTATGGATAGATGAGATTAAAGTTCTTCCTTATACGCATCCGGTCTATAAACCGGTTATTTCCGACCTTACCATTACCCCTGCTAAAGGATATGCCGATGGCAAAACAGAGGTTACGGTCAGTGCAAAAGCAACAGATCCAGACAACAATCTTAAGACTGTTAAACTTGATCTTTCTGCTATTAATGGTAGCAACAAGCAAGACATGAAACTTCTGAACGGGAAATATACTTTCAGCTTTAAAATACCATCGCAAATAAGTAAAGGTATAAAAGGAATAAGACTGAGTGCAACGGATGCAGATGAAAACAGTGTCGACACGGTGCTGAATTATACTGTCATTGAAAAAGCAGAAAAAACTGTGCTTTGGGATGGAGATCGCATCAAAACGGGAAAACCTATTTTGGTAAATGATGAAAGTACCTGTAAAATAGAAAAGACAGGGGGAAAAACAGAACCTATAAGCATGCGCATGCACCTGGATATGGCTACAGACGGATTTGCTTCCGTTCACTGGGATTGGAATGAAGATACTCAGGATACACAGTTGAAAGACCTGAGTTCTAAAGGCTACCTCAACTTCTACATCAAAATGGACAAACCTGATCAGAATTATCAGCTTGAGGTATTCCTGAAAGACAGATTTACTGCAAGTACAAGTGCTGTAAACTTAAAAGCCGGCGGTTATATAAAATCATTTACCAACCAATACCAACTGGTAAGCATTCCCATGTCAAAAATATTTGCCGGAGACGAGATCGACAAGAAACAGGTAGCCAGAATAGGATTTCTTGCAACAGGGGTAAAACCTGGCGGAATTGACATCATACTGGATGATATTACTGCAACCGGAAGTAACATTGCAGATGTAAAAATAAACGTTACAGATGCGGCATGCGGACCAAATGGAAAAATAGCTGTCACCAGTGTAAACGGAACAACAACGGGATATTCTTATTTTATTAATGGAAAAGCAAACCCTGCAGGAATATCAAACGCTGAATTTAAAGCCCTTCCGCCAGCTACCTATGAGATTAGGATAGAAGGTCTCAAAGGCTTTGTATACATTGAATCTGTTGTAGTGGGCGGAACCAATACAGGCTGCAAGACAACTTCAACAGCTACATTAACCATTAATGAGCAATCAAAAGCAATCCCGGTAACCTCATTAAATATTTATCCCAATCCTGCAAAAGCACACGGCACATTAAATGTGAAATACGATTTTCTAACACCGGCACAAAGAACCATTACCCTGAGAGATTTTTACGGAAAAATACTATGGAAATCTGCCGTCAGCCAGGCTAAAGGAGAACTCACTATCTCCCTTCCAAATCTGCGGCAAGGTCTCTATTTTATCCGCTCGGAGGGTAAAGATCCACTTGTAAAGCAACTGGCAGTATATGAATAGAGGGTATGCTCGTCAATAAATTTCAAGTCTACAAGTACAAAAAAATAGAAAAAGTAGACAATTAACATTTTAACCACGTCATCCCGAGAACCGAGGAATCTCTTGATTAAGCAAATCTGTTTAATCTGGATGAATAGATAAAATTTACACTTTTGCAAATGTGATTGCTTCTTTAAAGGAGGCAATAATTTGCTGGTTATCTCTTCTCAACAGTGTTGGATTTACTTTAATTTTCACAAAACCATCCTCTCTTGGCTGGCCAAAAACAATGTTATGCTCTTCTCTTAATCTCTTATTTAGTTTAACAGGATCAATTCCACTAGCTACTGAGACATTAAATTGATTTGTACCATTCGGAACACGATTAATTTTGATGCCGTTAAGTTTTTCAAACTGATTAAAAAGGCTGGCCGATTTTATTTTAATTTTTTCCATCACATCATCAATAGTATTTAAATGATGTAAAGCGATAGCAGCGCTGGGCCAATTGGTAAAAATGCCACCGCCGTGGATTTTAATAAGATGGTGCATTTTGTCAATCACAGCCTTATCACCACATAAAATAGCGCCACCAGTTGCACCCAAATATTTATACAAACACATGTAAACTGTGTCAAAATACATGGCATACTCTTTAACCGTTGCATTTGTAAATGCGGTTGCCATGTGCAATCTAGCACCATCAAGATGCATTTTATAGCCTTGCTCTTTACAATAGGCCGAAATCTTTTTTATTTCTTCTAAAGGAAAAGCCTGGTTGTCGCACCTTCTTACAGGTGTTTCAATAGATACAGCTCCAACTTCGCCAACAAATGCCTCACCTTCCTTATGGTATTTAATAGCTTTTTTGAGTTCTTCTAATGTGAAATGCGCCTTTCCTTCTGCTAAAGGAATTATTCTTTTGTTAAACAGGGTTTGGGCAGCATCCCCTTCATCCCGATAAACATGACTCGTTTCTTGCACAAAGGCTTTAGTACTGCTTCCACATAAAAAACTAATCGCCAGCTGGTTTGCTAACGTCCCAGTTGGCAAATAAACAGCGGCTTCTTTCCCTGTAATTTCAACAAATTTCTTTAAAAGCTTTTCGATGGTCCCACCCTCGGCATAACTATCTCTTTCGATTGCATTAGCAGTATTTATCTCTTGTAGCTTATCGATAAAATCCTCTGGTCGGTAAAAAATCCCATCGTTAATAAAATAAACTGCTTCGCTATCTTTTGATAACCCCGGTTTTTCTGCAGCAAAGGTATTTATTGGTATAATAGCTGATCCAATAAGGGGCAGGGCCGATAAAGAAGAGAGTTTTAAGAAATCACGACGTCTATATGCAGACATATTTTTTATGGTTGTTTCAGGATTTAACAAAAATAGCTTTTTATCAAAGATACTAAATGTAAAACCACAGCCAATTCATGTCCAAAAGATCTCTTCTATCATCGAGATGACGGGATATCGGCTTAACCATATCCCACCTAAGCAAACCTTTTCTGCAACCACTTCCTAACCGGCTCATCGTACCATTTCAATACCGCATAAGCCAAAGCCACCCCACCAATTAAAATCATCAACGCATAAGGCCACGCCTGTTCAATCGTGATCCCTTTATTATTGCTCACCCAAGCAACGTAAAAATAAACCAGTGGATAATGCACCATATAAAGCGGATACGAAATATCCCCTAAAAACTTGCAAACCCTGTTCTCCCTTTCACTATGCATCACGCCACTTGCACCGATGTAAACAATAAGCGGAAAAACGATGATAATGCAAACAGAATCATAAATCCCATTCATCCAAACCTGCTCCGCGCCTCCAATGCGTGGCATATAAAGCACAATCGCCACTAAAATACTACACCATAAAAAAGCATTTTTAATTCGAGTCGGTTTTGCCACACGCGAAAGCAACAAACCAGCAAAAAAAGGAAACATCACACGCGTTAATCCAATCCTTACCTGTTCCACATTCAATGTCCAACCACCACTCACATCACCGTTTGAAACCGCCAAATGAACAAGTGCAATAGCAGCAATACCTACCAAAACACTCAATGCCGTTTTAGAAAACTTCCTGATCCACACCGCATAAAGAATATTGGCAATGTATTCAAAAAACAACGACCAACCCACGCTATTCAGTGGATGCATCTCCTCCCAGCCACGAATATCCAGCGACAAAGGCACAGGCAGTATAGTATAACCCACTAACATAACCAACATCATCTTCCAAACAGGCACATCATGAATAAGCGGCCATAAGGTTGAATCAGTAAAATAAAACCCAAGAGCCCCCATAGTCATCCCTAACACTACCAATGGTTGTAAACGTATAACTCTGCGTTTAAAAAAACTACCAGCGCTCATTTTATTCCAACGATCATCATAAGCATAGCCCATCACAAAACCCGACAATAAAAAGAAAAAATCTACAGCCAGATAACCATGATTAACGAACTTATCTAAATTACTAGTAGAAAATGGCTCAGCCAGGTGAAAAGTTACAACAATAATGGCTGCAATACCGCGAAGGCCATCTAATATCGGATAATGTGGCTTGGTGGCCAGAGCGTTATTTAGGTCAGTTCTCATTTAGTGCGTGTGTGTACAAATCGCAATTTGTGAAAAATAGCCAACATCCATTAATCCGGCCGGATAATAAACAAATATTTTTTTCTATTTTAAACATATCTTTAGATAAATTAATTCTTTGTATTATGAACAAGGACATACAAACCTATAACGATTCTCAGTCTCCTACAGATCGCGAAATCTGCAATATCCTCTCCGCCACAATAAAACACAACCTAACAGAAGCCGAAAGTAAAATTTGGCATGCCCATCCAGTTTGGTTTCTCAACGAAAACCCAATTGTAGGCTATAGCAAACTTAAAGCAGGCATCCGTTTAATGTTCTGGAGTGGTGCCGACTTTAACGAGGCAGACCTAAAAATAAACACAGGAAAATTTAAAGACGCCTCCATCCCCTACACTGCAATCGAACAAATCAACCTCACTGATCTATCCCGCTGGCTTCAAAAATCCAGAGAAATCCAATGGGATTATAAAAATGTAATGAAGAGAAAAGGAGTCCTAATACGCTTAACTTAAGCTCCCAATTGAAGATCAATTATAATTTTTTGACACCGATTATCTATTGCACAATATTCTATGGAGCCTTATTACTAAAATAAACAATAGCAACGAATAGAATTAAGACAAGAAATAACAACCCAATAAAATAGTAAGTATCCCTGTAATCCTTTTCATATTTAGTTTGATCAGGATCAGGTTTTTCTGCTCTTGCTGAAAAAAATATAACTATCAACCCAAGCCAATTAAAAAGCATAACCATAATCACACCACCAACACCGCCCATACCTTTTTTTTGGGCCATTTTATAGCCTAAGTATAACAACAAAAGAAAAATGACTATGCGAATTCCTTCAATTACACCCATTGCATTTATAGTTAGACTCTAAAATAATAAATTATTTATAAATTTTTATCGCCATTAGCTTACCTATCATTATTCAACACCTGTTCCTAAATTAATCAGCTACTTACTTAAAGCAATAAATAAACATATTCAAAAACACTATGATTTCAATTCTTACAAAATGATTCTGTTTATACACCTCCGAATTCCTTTTTCTACTTAAAACCAAACAAGGCAAACAATTGAATTAATTATAATAAATAAGAGAAAAACTCAAAGAATCCTCCTATAGCTAAAAGAATGAGCAATTAAAGCGACAAGGTATTAATCCAATTAGACACGGTTGTCAATGCGCTGGGATTTACGGTTTCAGAAATTTCAGCAAACTCGGTCATACTACCTGTTTCAGCTTTTTGGAAGAAATGATTCAGCCCTTTTAATGCAATAATCTTATATTGCTTATTGCCACCCTGATCTAAAGCTTTAGCAATACCTGCTAGGTTCGCCTTGTAATTAACCATAAGATCCTTTGTTCCATTAAGCACCAATACCGGACATTTTACATTAACCAAGTAATCCGCTGGTTTTAATTTCAAAAAAGTCCTTTGCCAAGGAGTAGCAAGGTAATCATACCGTTGTTTATAAGCGCTAAACTTTGCCGTATCCCAATGATGAATAAGCATTTCATGATGTAACAAACTATCAATATCATTTTTTAATTGTCCAATGGATAGGCTTGAGTCCCGAAGTGTAAGGTCAAAAAACTTTTTATTTAGTGCAAAATTTTGGGCAATAACCGCTTCTGATACACCAGCAACCCGGCTCATGTCTGCTGATTGTTGAAGGCCAACCTGATATATAGGGATGCCATCTCCAGCCAATAACACAATAAACTTAACATCATGATTGCGGCTTGCCACCATAGGTGCAATCAATCCCCCCTCACTTTGTCCGATTAACCCAATGGATAATTGATTTAAATCGGCTCTCGAACGGATAAAAGATACAGCCGCTTCTACGTCGTCTGCAAAATCAAAGGTAGTAGCAGTTAAGAAGTTTCCGGTTGATTTTCCAACACCCCGATCATCATACCTTAATACCGCAATGCCATGCCGGGTCAGCCAATCGCTCCACACCAGGAAGGGACGATGATTTAGCGCTTCTTCGTTTCGGTTTTGAGGGCCAGACCCCGTAATCAGAATAACAATCTTGGAAACTTTGTTATTTGATGGAATAGTTAAAGTACCAGCTAATTCGATCCCTGATTTAGTGTTGTGTATCAATACCTCTCCTTGCTTATATGGAAAACTGGTTGGATCCTGTGGCCTTAAAGCAGGTGCATTAGTACATGAATACAGCATTATACAGTAAGTAAATATTGCCAGTAACATTTTCATATCAGTCGAGATTTATTTAAGAATCTTTTTTATCCATGTCAAATTGAAGGTACATGTTAGTCGACCAGGCCATGTTAATGCTAAGTCATCCCACCAGTGTTAACTGGTTAAATAAAGTAACGAAAAAACCATCATTGTTTTTCATTTACAAAATGAAAGTTTATATAAGTGATTAGTAACTGAAATATAAACAATTACACCCCGTTATCTAAACTATCAAACCTAAATCGTAACTTCATACAAGTACTATGAAACCTAATGCTCCTGAAAACTGTAAAATACACTATAAAATGTCACTCTCACGCCCTCTATTCCTTAAAAAATTCCTAATAACCCTCGTTATAACTATAAACTACCAATCACTTTACGCCCAACAAACCTTCCTCCAAATCAGCGGAACAGTCATAGATGCCAAAACAAAAGCACCATTAGCAGGAGCAAGCGTATACCTCGACCATACAACCAAGGCCACAATTACTTCCGACAGCGGAACATTCATCCTAAACAACATTCCAACAGGTAATTACAATTTAATCATATCCTACGTAGGCTATAACCTAGTCTCCGTTCCAATGAGCGAACAGTACAACCCACCATTAAAAGTCGAACTATCCCAAACCACAAAAACACTCAAAGAAGTAGTCATAACAGCCGATCCCCATTGGCAGGAATACTATTCCCTTTTTAAAATGTTTTTCCTCGGGAAAACCGACCAGCAATGCACCATAGAAAACCCTAAAACCCTCTCATTCCATTACAACGACACTTCCTATGTATTAACCGCCGAAACAACAGAGCCCTTAATCATTCAAAATAAAGCCTTAGGATACAAAATATATTACGACCTATCCTATTTCATTCATTACGCCGGCCGCACATCCTATTCAGGCTACACCCTTTTCCAGGAAATACCCCCTACCAATACCAAAGAACAAAAAAGATGGAAAACCAACAGAAAAAAAGCCTACTATGGATCCCCAACCCATTTCATGCACTCACTCGTCAATAAACAATTAAAAGAAGACGGCTTTGTAGTAAAAAAACTAGAGAAAGTAAAAACAATAAACACCTTCCCTGCACACCCTATTTTAGAAAACTGGAAGGGAAACGAGTTCAAATCAACAGATACCATTATCACAATGCGATGGAATGGTAGGGATTACTCCCCCGAAGATACAACCATCCTCTCCAAAACTGATCAACTCTCAAATACCCGCACCGACACACCAAATCCTACCAACACCACGGATCCAAACACCCCCAACAAATGGGGACAAAAAACAGGGTACAACATCCTATACCCCGGAAACGTGCCCTACAACAACATCATCGCTCCCACCTCTTTAAGCGGAAACTATAAACTATCCTTCAACAACTCCATATTCATAACCTACCGACCATCCCTTACAACCTCTATTCTAACCATGCTAACCCCAGAAACATTTATAGATATACGCGGTAACCTCGCCGACCCTCACGCCGTAATAAACGAAGGATATTGGGCTACACTCCGCGTAGCAGATCAACTACCCTTTGATTACGCCCCATTCCCCTAATCCACTCTATTTCGGCAGATTAGAATCAGCAGACTTTTTATGAGCCTCACCTACCCCGTCCTTTTCATTATCACCAACCCCATCTTTTCCATTATTAAACTCCCTGATTCCCTTCCCAAGCCCACTCATCAACTCAGGAATCTTTTTACCACCAAAAAGCAATAGAACAACAACCAAAATCACCGCAATTTCCGGCGTACCAAGCGCCGCTAGCAACGTATTATGCAACATAATCTATGTAATTAACTTGGCACAATAATAATAAGCAGACATTAAAATCGCATTAAAGCGACATTAAAGTTGAGCAAGAAACTACATTGAGCTAAAGTTTAATTAAAATAAGACCATCTAACAGGCAACAGCATTAAAATAGTTGCTTAAACTAATAACTTCTTAATACATTTAGGCTAAGCTGACTATCATTTCGAGACTATATAAAGGTTCAAAAAACGACAAATGCGAAATAAAGTCGAAATTGCGACACGATTCATTTTTATTTTAAATATATTTGATATACGAAAAGAGTAATAAAAACAATAGCGACTCTGCTGGCCAATATGTGGCTTTGTCCCAGGCTGTATTACTAAATGACTTATATCCGAGTATTAAAGGACTGTTAAAGGAGTATTATAGGACTATAGGTCCTATAATACTCCTTTAACAGTCAATTGTCAGTCGACCTTTTGACTTAAGCTGATTAGAGCTGGTCCAAACAAGCCCGAAGAAATGGTGATAATGCTATCTGCAACTTTAATGCATTTGCCCTGGAGCATCTAACGCCGTATGGCTATTCTAAAAAGCATTCATCAATAAGAGAAAGAAACTTCAATAGAAATAGAAAACTGGACAATATAGATTAAGTAACTTTAGCCTATGAACTGGATCACAAGAGAGCGCCCAAAAATAGACAGAATAGCATGCCCCTGGCTAATCAAAACCTTCATCGATAAAGACGCCCACTTTTATTACGTGCCCTTTGATCAAGTTATACAAAAAGCCGCCGAAATAAATGCAACACCATTTGACGTACCCGGCGTTGAGCTCACTCATCAACAAGACCAATGCACCTTTGATGCACTAATAAAAAAATACAACCTCACCGATCCCGCCCTAGCCATAATGGCCCCAATAGTAAGAGGAGCAGATACCGATCGCCATAATCTAGCCAGCCAGGCGTCAGGACTATGGGCAATAGCCTCCGGAATGGCCTACAACATAAAAGACGACCACGAATTATTACAAGCCGGCATGATAATATACAACGCATTATACACCTGGGCAAAACACCTTCAAAACGTAAGACATACCGAAAGCCCTGTCGAGCAACTATTAATAGAAGTATATCAAAAGATTCTTAAAAAAGGCCACACCGACAAAATCCCTACCTGGGCCACAGAACTAAAAACCATAATTCAAGATCAGATAGATACAAATCTAACCCTCACACTTACCAATATATCCAACAACCTAAACATCAACCCCACCTACCTATCCCGCGAATTCTCCAAATACTTCGACGACCTTTCCTTTGGCGAATACATCCGAAAACTTCGCATCAACAAAGCCATCACCTATATGACCACCTCCGATTATTCCTTATCAGAAATCGCCTACCTAACCGGCTTTTCCGATCAAAGCCACTTCACTAGAATCTTCAAATTAGAAACAGGCCTAAAACCCTCCGAATACAGAAAAAACCCACCTAAAAACTAAATCCATACCAGAAAAGTAAATTATATACCAGCAGTAAAATACGTTCTATTTTAGTTTCTACAAATGCAGTAGCCTTGTGCTATGAAAGTAAAACTACGTAAAACGATTCTATTCACCATACTTCTGTATACCACTTTAAGCACATCAGCTTTAGGCCAGCTGCAACAAATTACCTATCCAAAAATAACCGGATATGTAGGCATCGTTCATCCCCTCGTAACCTTTAGTACCGATGGAACCCACACCAATTTCAAAGACAGTTACGTAGTGGGCCTACCCATAGGGATAAACATCTGGAAAAGCGATAAAATTGGCTTCTCTAGCGAAATTGTCCCATTTATAAAAGCAACCAGTACAAACAGTAAAGTCAACAATGTACTATTTCATCCCGGCATCCTTGTAGCACTTGGCAATGGCTTTACTTTCGCCGGCCGCCTAGCCTTCGAAACTTCCGGCAGATATGGTATTACTCCCGTATTCAACAAAGTGATAAAGAAAAACAAAGCCACCAGTTACTTTATTGCCATCCCATTACCAGCTCGTTTCGGCAACGACCAAACCGCTACTTACGGCATGGGATTTCAGTTCGGAATTTCATTCTAATCAATCTAACCATAATGAAAAACACCCCAACATACAAACTCGCCGATCTGGTGCTTTACTTCTTAAAACTTGGCACATGGGGCTTTGGCGGTCCTGTAGCTCTGGTTGGCTACATGCAACGAGATCTTGTTGAGCAAAATAAATGGATTTCAGACGATGAATATAAAGAAGGTCTGGCGCTAGCACAACTTGCTCCCGGGCCCCTGGCTGCACAACTAGGCATATACATTGGTTTTGTACATTACGGATTACTGGGAGCAACCCTAGCAGGCATTGCATTTGTAATACCCTCATTCATTATGGTGGTTATACTAGGATTCGCTTATAAACTTTATAGCGGTTTACCAGGCATGCAGGCTGTATTTTACGGAGTAAGCGCATCTGTAATTGGCATTATCACTGTAAGCGCATATAAACTCACCATTAAATCCGTAAGCAAATTGAATTTCGAAGCCTTCAAATCAAATTGGTTACTTTGGATATTTTATCTTGCAAGCGTAGTAATTACCGTAATAACCAAAAGAGAAGATGTTTTACTTTTTATAGCTTGCGGTCTAATTTATATGGTGGTTAAAGTCCCTCCAAAATGGATTAAACGACCTGCCTCCGCTCCTTCCCTTATTTTAGTAAGTATCGGTTTTTGGCACTATGAAAGTAAAACACTGCAGGAGATTGGCTGGTTTTTCCTAAAAGCAGGAGCGTTTGTGTTCGGTAGCGGATTGGCTATTGTCCCTTTTTTACATGGAGGTGTAGTTCAGGAATTCGGATGGCTTAATGAACAAGAATTTTTAGATTCAGTCGCAGTGGCGATGATTAGCCCTGGCCCTGTTGTAATCACCGTTGCTTTTATTGGGTATCTGGTAGCGGGTTTCCCCGGTGCCTGTGTAGCAGCACTGGCTACTTTTCTACCTTGCTATCTTTTTACTGTTGCTCTTGCTCCTTCTTTCAAAAAGATCGCCAAAAACCCTAGCATCAAAGCCTTTGTAGATGGTATTACAGGCGCAGTAATTGGTGCACTTGTTGGTGCAGTTATTATTATTGCAACCCGAGCAATTGTAGATATTCCTACAACTGCCATCGCACTGTTTTCTGTTTTAGCTTTAATTTATATTAAGCAAGTGAAAGAACCTTACCTAATACTAGTTTCAACCATAATTGGTGTATTGATAAAAGTAATTTAAAGCCTGTTAGTTGCCTTTAATCTAATTCTTATCTAGGTCAATTTATCAAGAGGTTTCCTATTCTTAACTGCTGAAGCTTTATATTTACTTGGAGAAAGTCCGGTTAAAGATTTAAATTGTGACGACAGGTGGGCACTACTGCTATATCCCATTTTAAAAGATATTTCATTGAGGTTCAATTCGCCATATTCTAGCAGTTCCTTTACCTTTTCTACCTTTTGCTGAATGATGTATTTCTCAATGGTTAAACCCTCTGATTCTGAAAACAATCTACTCAGATAATTATAGTCTTTATTTAATTTATCAGCTACCAAATGCATTAGACTCTGATTGATTTCTCCCAGGTCAGAATAGTGTACTAAGTTGATTACTTCGTTTTTAATTTGCTCTACCAATTGGTTTTTATCTTTTTCGATCAGCTCAAAACCTAAGGCTTGAAATTCGAAAGCAATATCTTTCAATTGTTCCGGATTGGGATCCGGAGCAACGTCTACTTTTCCTAAAGTAATTTGTTTAACAGAAAAACCAAGATTTTGTAACCGTTCATTAACGATCATAATGCAACGATCGCAAACCATATTCTTTACATATAACGTCATATTTTCTGTGATAATGCGTTTTGGCTGATACTATTTTGATTATTGCTTTTTTCTAAAACCATGTGTTAAAGCTTGTTCTGCTAGTATTATATTTCTTCAGCTTTGTAGCCAGCTTTTTCTAAGGTAGTAATTATTTTCGCGGCTTTAAGCTCATCTTCGGCTTCAACTTTTAATATCTTATCAGGGTTTACCGTATCTACTTCCCAATTTTCTATTTCGTTTAAGTCGTTTAAATGAGGTGTTACTGCTGCGATACAACCACTACATTTGATATTTGTTTTGAATTTTAAAGTTTGCATATTTTTTTAATTTAATTGTTGTTGCTATGTTATGTTTTTTGAATTATTAGTTTTTTAAGACTTAGGCCCCCTGATAAGCTACTCGTCATCCTGGTAAGTTTCGTCATCCTGAATTTATTTCAGGACGATGGACGCGCATTAAAAGGCACTTTAACCAAACGCACTACAGCTTTGCAAATTTCAATCGCAAGCTATTACTCACTACCGATATGGAGCTTAAAGCCATAGCCGCACCTGCAATCATTGGGTTCAATAAAAACCCGTTAACCGGATACAATACCCCTGCTGCAATTGGAATTCCGATTAGGTTGTAAATAAATGCCCAGAACAAATTCTGCTTAATGGTTCTAACCGTTTTCTTAGATAATTGCAAGGCTTTTGGAACCTGCAATAAGTCCGAAGATATAAGCGTGATCTTGGCCACATCTATGGCTATGTCAGAACCTCTGCCCATTGCTATCGATACATTGGATTGTGCTAATGCCTGACTATCGTTTATTCCATCGCCAATCATGGCAACTACCTTTCCTTCGGCTTGTAGTTTTTTAACAAAATCAGCTTTATCAGAAGGCAATACTTCGGCCATATAGTTTGTAATCCCTGCCGTTGCAGCTACTGTAGCTGCAGTTTGTTTATTGTCGCCGGTAAGCATATAAACTTCAATGCCTTGTTTGATAAGTCTGGCAACAGCTTCTTTTGAGCCTTTCTTTATCTGATCGGCAATTGATACTACAGCTAGTACTTGTGTTTCGTTGGCAAAGTAAATTACAGTTTGAGCTTGATCTTGTAATGCTTCAGCTTGCACTTTCAATTCACTGGATATTACCTGATTGTGATCAACCAATATTTTATGACTTCCAGCCCAGTACTTTTTACCGTTATAAACTGCCGACACGCCTTTACCTGTTAAGCTATCGAAATCTGTGATACTCGCAGGTTTTATATCATCCTTTTTAAGGGTGTTAAAAATTGCTTCGGCCAGGGGATGCTCTGAACTTTGTTCCATTGCGGCAAATATCTGCTTTAACTGAGCTACACTTTCAGGTAAATTATCTGCCCAATGGATAGATGTAACCTCTGGTTTACCTTCAGTAATGGTTCCCGTTTTATCTAAAACTATGGCGTTTACTTTGTAGCCGAGTTCAAGTGCTTCGGCATCTTTAATTAAAATACCACTCTCAGCACCCTTCCCTATTCCAACCATAATTGCTGTCGGTGTTGCAAGTCCTAACGCACAAGGACAAGCAATCACCAGTACAGTAACCATAGCGAGTAGCCCCTGTGTAAAGGCGTGTTCCCCACCAAATAACAACCACACACCCAGGGTAATAATTGCAATCAACATTACTATTGGTACAAATATTCCAGCCACTTTATCTACCAGTTTTTGAACCGGTGCTTTAGATCCCTGTGCTTCCTGTACCAGCTGAATAATGTGTGCGAGCATGGTTTCGCTACCAACTTTTTCGGCTATGAAGCGAAAACTTCCTTTTTGATTGATTGTTCCGGCAAAAACACTGTCATCTTTTTGCTTAGAAACGGCCACGGGCTCTCCGGTAATCATGCTTTCATCTACAAAAGAATTTCCTTCGTAAACCTTGCCATCTACAGGGATTTTTTCGCCCGATCTAACTAATAGTTTATCTCCTGCTTTAACGTCTGCTACCTGAATCTCTTTTTCTCCATCTTCTGTAACAAGTATTACTGTTTTTGGCTGTAAACCAATAAGTTTCTTAATAGCAGATGAAGTGTTTGATTTAGCACGTTCTTCGAGCAATTTGCCTAGCATGATAAATACGATAACTACAGCCGCAGCTTCGTAATATACGTGTGGGTGTAGGCCTCTTTGATGCCAAAACTCAGGATAAAATGTATTAAACACACTAAAAATGAAGGCAATACCGGTACTTAATGCCACCAATGTATCCATGTTTGCTTTGCTGTGTTTTGCTTGTTTAAAGGCATTTATAAAGAAGTTTTTACCGAAGTAAAAAACTACGGGTGCTGATAAAACCAACATAATGTAGTTTCCGTAAGGCATATACATGAAAAACATGCCTATCATTACTATAGGTATGGTTAATATTCCTGCAGCAATGATTCTCTTTTTTAATGCTTTATAATTGTCAGCCTGTACCTGCTCCTGTTTCTCGTTTCCTCTGTCAGTATCCAGAATTAAGTCGTATCCTACCGATTGAACTGCTTTTTGTATTCCTTCTGGTTGTATCAGGTCTGCATCATAGGTTACTTTTACCTTTTGGGTTGCATAGTTTACCTCAGCTTGTTTTACACCGGCTTGTGCGCCTATCATAGACTCAACACTTACCGCACAGCTGGCACAAGTCATCCCCAGCACGGGAAAAGAAATTGTTTCTATATTTTCTTGTAAAGCCATAGTCTTTGTTATTTATAATACAAAGGTACTATGGCTGTCCTTGGGAAGGCTTATATAATATGGTGTTAAATTTATATAATTCTGAAATGTTTGTATTTATAGTTTACTGAGTTCGACGCACATTATATGCGCTTGCTACCGGGTTGTTCTATCAGGACTGTTAATTTTTCAAAATGTTTTTCATAAACTTCTCTGGGGCGCTCAGAAAAATTTTACTTTTATTTTTCCAGGAAATCTAGCTCAGCAATAGCTAAGTTTTTCTTGTTACCGGCAATTGTGGTTGCCTGTATTTGTATGTATTTGGTTGTTATCGTGTTTTTAAAATAGTGGGTCCTGGCGGTAGGATCATTAATTAAATTACCAAATTCAAAGCTTTCTGCCGTAGTCCAATTTTTACCATCGTTACTAATCTGGATGATGCCTTTTTCCATCATACCATCTAAAAAGTTCTTTGGTGGGGTATATACAAAGGCTGTTAAATTGCAGCTTTTTCCCAGATTTAGCGCAATTTGGCGCTTTTCATCATTAGCCTTAGAAAGCCAATAAGTCTGTTTGTTTGCATCAAAAGCCATTGTTCCTTTGTTTAGGTTTTCTTCACTACTTACCGTTAATAGTTCCCAATTTTTCTTTATCAAACCAAACGTTTCTGTTGCAATGCTTCCTTTATCCTGATGAGCGATGGCAATTGCTTTAATTTCGCCTTTGGCTATCGAAATAGGTCCATCGTATTTTTTGGATACTGCAGTAGGCTCAGTTCCGTCTGTAGTATAGTAGATTTGAGTGCCTTTACTTAGGTTTTCTGTGGCATTTTGTCCGTGAGGGTTCCACCCGAATTCGTGTGTTTTTGGAGATATGGTTAACAAACCATTAATATCTCTATCAAATTGTAGCTGAGGTGGTTTTGTACGGTAATAATGTGCTTCAATTGTAGCAATGGCAGGTGATGCTCTTGAGGAAAGTACTTTTAACCTAAATTTTGAAGCTGTAACCTCGGGAAAACGTAGTATACGTTTATAACCAATATTGGTTGCCGAAGCAATTTCTTGCCATTTATTGTTTAACCAGGCCTCAAGAATATGCTGTTCTACTCGTTCACCATGGGATGTTATAGCTTCCTGCAAAACAATTCTATTTATAGTTACCGGTTTATTAGTAGCAATTTCTAATATTTTTTGTTGATCAGGTAATAACACATAGGTGTTGATACTTTTGTCCAACACTTGTTTTGCCCCTTTTGCATTGACAAATAGGTTTTTGCCATAAGTTTCGTTTATGCGTTTACCAACCTCGGTTAGTACCTTTACATCTTCTGGAGAAAACTTGCCTTCACGGTTTGGAGGGATGTTTAACAGAAATGTAGAATTGCCACCTACCGCTCTTTCATAAATATCAAACACATCATCGGCACTACGTACTTTCTGTTTTTCATCATCGCGATAAAACCATCCTTCGCGTATAGAAGTATTTGTTTCTGCTTGTTGGTAATGTAAATACTTTCCTTTGTACAAATCTTCTCTGCTTCCTAAAGATTGCTCGGTTAAATCTGGAAAGTTGTTTGCAGTATTGGGGTCCACTGGATAGGGAATGACATTCCATTCGGTGTTTCGCGTTGCTCCAGCTTCATTACCACACCAACGGATGTCTTCTTTGCCAAAAACAACAGCCTTGGGGGCCAAAGCGTGGATCAGTTTTTTCCAGGCCGTATAGTTGTATTGCTGACCACCTTTGGTTTTGGGAGTTGCCCCATCGAACCATACTTCATCTACCTGACCATACTCTGTTAAAACTTCAAATAGTTGGTTAAGGAAGTATTCATTATAGTCATCTACTTCAAATTCAAATTTGGTTTTGTTGGCAAACGGTCTGCCAGAAACCTGACGCGGAATAGTACGTTTAGTAGCCTTACTTAAATTGCCATACAAGCCTGTTGGGCTTTCGATTTGGAAAAGGTCGGCGGGTGATAAATAAATGCCCAGCTTTAAACCATATTTTTTGCAAGATGCCGATAGTTCTTTTAAAATGTCGCCTTTGCCATTTTGAAAACCTGTAGACGTGATACCATGGCTGGTGTAACGGCTTTGCCAAAGTACAAAACCATCATGGTGTTTTACAGTTATAATCACCATTTTCATTCCGGCTGCTTTCATGGACTGGCACCATTGGTCGGTATGTAGTTCCTTTAAATCGAAAACCTTAGGATCCTCTTTACCGTTCCCCCATTCCATCCGGGTAAAAGTGTTTGGTCCAAAATGTATAAAGGCAATAAATTCATTTTTTAAGGCAGCGAATTGATTGGCTGTAGGTACTACAAGTGCTGCTTTGGCTATAATTTCGGCCTTAGTGTCGTTTGTAGAAACAGGGATAGTGTTTTGTAGTTTTATTGTTTCGATACGTTGTGCATCTGCGTTTAAATAAGCAACTGCCATTAAGGCTGTTGCTACGAATATCTTTTTCATTTGATTTGTCTAGTGGGATAAAAATACAATTTGTCTGATACCGAAATACCATTCAAATTATCATCTACTTAAACTATATTATCATTTATTTACTTCCCAATAATTTATCAATTGTGGGTTTCAATGCCGATGCCCAGGCTTTATAACCTTCAGCTTGCAGATGAATACCATCTGTTCCATATTTCATTGGGTCTAAATCTCCATTTGGCAACATGAAAGGGGTATTTATGGGCAGATAACCGAACGATTTACTTGAAGCTTTTGACAGTAAAGCATGAACCTGATCATATTTCTTTCTTCTCTCTTCATCCTTTTTAATACCTGTTGGCAAAGGTCCGGTTAATACCAGTTTAGTTGAGGGCATATTTTTATTAACCCAATTTGCAATGGTAAGGATACCTGCTGCAATTTCCTCAGCGCTATCATTTTCGATAAAATTATTTACACCAATGGTTAATACCATCACTTTTGGTTTGGCTTTAGCATAAGCACCATTTTGTAATCGCCATAAAACATTTTGAGTACGGTCTCCTGCAATGCCCGCACATTCCCATTTATACTTGCCAAATGCCTCGTTAAAAACATCAAATCCTGGTTTATACAAAAGCTTTGTTCTGTGACCACCCGTACCTTGGGTTATCGAATTTCCTAAGAAAAGAACATCAAGTGGACTGCTAGCCATCATTACGCTATCAACATTATTGAACTGACCCCACCAGCCCTCTTCACCTGTCCAGCCTGCACCCGAACGATACTCAGCGGCTGGTGCAGGGATTTTAGCGAAATTAACCTTATAACCCGTAGCCTTCAATATAAAATTGGTAATGGGCATAGGATTAGGTAAGCTATGCGGATGATGGTTTACCCCCGGTTTATGTATTACTTGAATATCCCCTCCGGCTGCTAAAACCTGCTTTTCAAATGGCATACTATTTTCTGCAATGGGTACAATATCATCATCATCGCCTACTACATGTAACATTGGAAACCCAAGTTTGGCAATTTTTGCAGCATTATCTAAAGGACTATTCTTAAAGTTCATAGCCTGCTCTTCGGTAAGACTATAACCCTTTTTAAATGTTTCCCAATCTGTTTTGCTCCCTGGACTTTTACCTTTACCACCTGGCCAGCTTTTCAAATCAAGCACAGGAGCATCAGCATAAATACAGGCCACCTTACGAGGATTAGCCAAAGCCCAATTATATATATATACTCCACCTCTGCTCATTCCTTCCAGTGCTGCTTTTTTAGCCAATCCATTTTTTTGCATCAGTGCGTAAAACTTGTTCCATAAATCTACCGCTTCAGCATTGCCAAAAAGCTCAGCTACATCACAATAAACCACATGAAAACCTCTTTCCAATAACGAGACATCCGTTTGCGGTTCATGTCCCCAAAAACGTGCCCTCCAAACCCAAGGTTTACCAGGGGCAACTATTTTGGGTTTTACTATTTTACAGTCCCTACCGTTAAAGCGAAAATCTGCACATTCAAATCCATTAAAAGAGCTTATTTTCTTTTCCTCTTTTAACGATGAAAAAACATCATATTTTACCTTTTCATTTAGCTTAACTACCTCATACAATCGCTTGGCAATTATTGTTGCACCCAATGAAGATGGGTGAATTTTATCAGGCAATAGTTCTGATTGATCTAAAAACAAAGAATAAAGGTCAATAATCTCTGACTTGGTTTCATAAGCCACAGTCTTTATTCTTGGTATAATTTGCTGTTTAATAACCGGATCATAAATTGAAATGCTATCTGCCGCAAAAGAAGGTAAAGGAAGCAACAGAACAATTCGCGGATGATTCCCCGATTCACTAAACGATTTAATCAATTCTTTATAATCACTTTCAAACTCAGCATAAAAAGGTCTGTTTATTAATTTGCTATCATTTGTTCCTAGCTTAATGAATACCACATCTGGCTTACTTTCCAATGCTTTTTTATATTCAAGCGTATTCCAATAGGGAATGTTACCTTTTTTGAGTAAGGTTGTTCCGCTTACTCCAAAATTCATAACCTGATAATTACTGCCCAACATGGCTTGTAACTGTGCAGGATATGCATTCTTTTCTCTGTTTGCTACACCTGCACCGTAGGTAATACTGTTTCCTATGCAGGCAATTTTGATTTTTTGGGCAGAAACTGATGTCCAAAAAAAGATAAAAAGAAAAACGGGTAAAATGGTTTTATTAGTCATTTTCAATATTTCAAGTCTATTATTTTTAAGTAGTTATTTTACTGCGCTGGTATTAACCTCCCAGTTATCTGTTCTAAAGGGAGCTACAGGCAAATCAGCTTTACTAAAAAGGTTTCCTATTGCCGCATTGCTAAATTGATATCGTACAGCGGCAGGCACTTTTACTTGCTTGCTGGAAACATAGATTTTATCCCCTTTTATTTTAACCATAGCAGGATAGAATACCTTATCGGCTCCAGCTATAAAAATTTCTTTTGGTTTTTCTCCTTTAAGGATTAATCCTACTTCTGCATTATCAAATTCAATTACAGCGGTACTCCCGTTTACAGTAAAAGATTTAAACAAAGGGCTTTTGTAGGCCTGCTTTTTTATGCCATAAGTTTCGACCAAAGCTAAATTGGCAATGCGGGATCCCACATCTTTTTTATTAGTTGGATGGATGTTTAGGGTATCGTTATAAGACCACTCCATATTTGATTGGCCGCTGCATACCCATACTTCGCCTATAAAGATGTTTTCCAAAACAATTTTATTTTCACCTTGAAATACAATGGTGTATGGACCACCTGCCTCAGGGGTTTGAATATCAACCTGCCATCTTGCATTTCCATCAGCAGATATTTTGATGGTTTTATTATCCCAGGAGGTATTAATGCTTATCTTTTCATCTGGAGAGCCCCAACCCCATAGTTTAGTGGTTGATTTTTGCTGCAATACCATATTACTACTCAATATATTTGGCAGATGGATGGTGGCATATAGCGATATAGCCACAAAAGACAGAATAAGGGTAAAAAGTGCTCTTTTCATATTTTTAATAAAAAAATAAACGATCATTTTTTTTGAAATTAACTGATATTATACGAATGGTAAATGCTTATGTTATCCGAAAATTGAGTTAGGCCCTTTGATATCCGCCAAAGAGCCACTCACCTAATATAACCAATTCATCCTTTTGTTGTTGCCAATAGTTGGGGTTAACTATAGCCCAATACAGCTTATAGAACATGAGCATTAAAATTAGTACTTCTGTTGGTTACTCACTCAACTCAAATTACCTAAAACTGACACTATGTTACCCAGTATTTTGATTGTTATAAAAAAAGTAAAAATGGATATGAAATTATTTCCCTAAATTGGAAGTCAAACAAATCCTCCTCCGGCAGGCGAAAAATAAGCCCCATCGCCGCAGTGGTCAATAAAACTATAAAAAATGTCAACATTTAATCCAGCATTCGATGAATACATTGCAAAATCTGCGGATTTTGCAAAACCCATTCTTAACTATTTACGGGAAATCATACATGAGACCTGTCCGGAAGTAGAAGAAATTATTAAATGGGGTTACCCCCACTTTGATTACAAAGCAGATATGATGCTCATTCTAGTTGCTGCTAAAACCCATTGTAGCTTCAGCCTTTATAAAGCGGAGTTAATGCATGATCCAAAAGTGATTGAAAGTGTGAAAGCAGGACAAAAAATGGGATATATGGTTAAACTTAAATCTTTAGTAGATTTACCACCAAAGGAGATACTGGTTGCTTACATCAAAGAAGCGATGGAATTGAATGAAAAAGGTGTAAAAAAGCCTAAGCCACAGAAAACCGAAGCGCCTAAAGTTATTGAAGTACCTGATTATTTTGAAGCAGCGCTTGCACTACACCCAGAAGCTAAAGCAATTTTCGAAAGCAAGCCGCCCTCTTTTAGAAAGGACTACCTGGTTTGGATAATTGATGCCAAAACAGATGCCACCAAGCAAAAAAGAATGGAACAGGCCTTGGAATGGATTGCTCAGGGAAAAGGCAGGTTCTGGCAATATGCAAAATAATTAATATTTATCAATTCAATTTCCCGGTTAATACCAAATCGGTAATCATTAAGCCATCTTTATCTGGAGAAATAAAACGCTTTAAATTGACGACTTCAAAGTTATTCTCGCGGAAGGCGCTGGACAAGTAGTCTTCCTGATGGTAATTTACCCAGACCTGATCGCCGGTGCTTGATAGTTGATATCTCGATTTGCAATCATTGTTCTCTTCCATAGTGCTCAAGTAAAACACACCACTTGGTTTTAACAATCGTGATACGTTGGCTATTAAGTCAATAGCTTCCTCACGTGTTAAATAGGGCAAGCAAAAGCCACATGTGATCCCGTCAAATTTCTGTTCAATGGTGTCAATATCACGGCAGTCCATTTGCTGAAATTTAGCGTTAGGATTATTATTCTGGGCGAGATCGAGCATATTTAGTGAGAGATCAATTCCTAGAATTTGGTAGTCGGGCCTCCTGTCCAGCAAGTATTTGATGATGTTTCCAGGTCCGCAAGCGATATCCAAAATGCCAGCATTATCAGCCGCTACATTATCACAGAAGAGGTTGAATGTTTCAGCAAACAAGCTGACATCCATAAACTTATCCTGGTATATTTTTGCAGATTTATCAAATACCTCAGCCGGTGTTAATATTTTCATACTATCATTGATAATTATATACTCTTAAAGCTAAGACAAAAAATAATTAAACCCGAATTTATACTCGTATGTGACGGATAGCCCACCTTCAAATACTTACTTTTGCAGCATGACTCAAAAAAGATATCTGTTCTTAATTTTAATACTTGGTTCACTCACTGCTCTCGGCCCCTTTTCTATTGATATGTACCTGCCTGGTTTTAAAGCGATAGCTCAAGATTTGAATACCAGCGAAGCTAAAGTTGCCTGGTCGTTATCTAGTTATTTCATCGGTATTTCGGCCGGACAATTGCTTTATGGTCCGCTATTGGATCGTTTTGGCAGGAAGAAGCCTTTATTTATTGGTTTACTGGTATATATTTTGGCATCTGCAGGATGTGCTTTGGTTAAGGATATTGATTCGTTTATTATATTGAGATTTGTACAGGCAATTGGAAGCTGTGCGGCTACTGTGGCTTCGGTTGCTATGGTTCGAGATTTATTTCCAGTCAGTGAAAACGCCAAGGTTTTTGCTTTATTAATGCTTGTTCTTAGTGTTTCGCCAATGATAGCGCCTACCGTAGGTGGTTACGTTACAGTGGCTTTTGGCTGGCATACCGTGTTCTTGATTTTACTTGGCTTGGGCTTGTTTAATTTGATAGCGAGCTGGCTTTGGTTACCCGAAAGTTATAAGGCTGACACTACGATGTCACTAAAACCTAAACCAATAATAACCAACTTTTTAGCGGTGTTACGTGAACCTCAGTTTTACACTTATGCGTTTACTGGCGGAATGGCATTTGCGGGTTTGTTTGTATATATTACAAGTTCCCCTATTTTATTTATGTCATTATTTAAGGTAAAAGAGGAGACTTACGGGTGGATTTTTGCTTTTCTTTCGGCAGGATTTATTGGTGCCAGTCAGGTTAATACACTTATGCTGAAGCGGTATAAAAGTGAGCAATTGATTTTTGCTGCTATAATAGGACAGGTAGTTACGGTTCTGGTGTTTTTGATTGGCAGTATTAATGGTTGGTTCGGCCTTGCCGAAACTGTTGGGTTCTTGTTTTTATTCTTGTGTTGCTTAGGGGTTGCCAATCCAAATGCGGCTGCGCTTTCACTTGCTCCTTTTTCTAAGAATGCAGGTAGTGCTTCTGCTTTAATGGGCGCTCTTCAAATGGGATTAGGTGCACTTTCGTCAGCATGTGTTGGCTTTTTTGAGCAGACATCGGCTGTGCCAATGGTGGCAATTATGACCGGGACTTCGGTTATTGCGCTTACTGTTTTAGCTGTTGGAAGAAGAAATATTATTTCCAATCCTGCTCTTCTAATGTAAAAATCTCTTCTACAGTGGTATTGAATATGGCAGCAATCTTTAATACCAATATGCTTGATGGAACAAATTTTCCGATCTCAATGGAGTTAATGGTTTGTCTGGAAACATTTACTTTGTCGGCCAGGGCAGCCTGGGTAAGGTCGTGCTTGGCACGTTCCACCTTAATTGTGTTTTTCATCAGATTCTGGTTAGGCCATAAAAATGTACAATCTCGAATAACGGATTATGTTTGCAAGTGAGAATACAATGATCAGGAAGTAATTAATTGAGGTCAGGTCGAAAGTAATGATATGATTACTATAAAGGTATGTGATGATTAGCTTAATGGTATAACCAATTATTAATGCAAAAAAAGCAGAAGAACTTCTGATGGCTCCGGATCTTTCATCTTCTCTCTTCTGGTTAGAGATAAACAATGTAAATAAACCCACTAGCAAAGGGACTTCGGCAGTTGAGGATTTGGATGTGAATAGGATCATCGTTCCTAACACGATTAGGAGTAATCCAATGTACTTGGTAAGGTTGTTAAGCGCTTTCATAATTCAAAGATTAGTATGAACGACTAAAAGTACAGTTTGTTTATTTAAAAGACAAGTATATTTGTCTTTTTTTTTAATGACTTGCTCAATTTGATTTGCGAAAGCGATCATTATATTTTTTTTACTTCTCACGTAGGGGTATAAGTTCATCATGTTGTCTTACTCTAAAATAAGACAACAATGAACATTAAATCTTTTATAACAACCTCAGTATTATTAGCTTTCGGATTAACTACCTGTATCAGTGCAAATGCGCAGAATCAGATGCCAGGCAAAATACATATTGGTATCGTATATCCTTTAAGTACCAATGGAACTCGTGCACCTTTAGATACTAATAACCTTTCTTTTAATTTGATTGGAGGCGTATCTGGTGCCGAACGTGGTTTCGCATTTGCAGGGCTTTCAAATGTTGTACTTCATGATAGTAAAGGATTTCTGTTTGCGGGCTTTTCTAATCATGTAATTAAAAATGCAGATGGTGGATTGTTTGCCGGATTCGCGAATACTTATGGCGGCGGCGACGGCTTTGCTTTCGCTGGATTCAGCAACATCTCTTCGGGAAATGTAAAAGGTGGGCAGTTTGCCGGCTTTGCAAATGTTGCAAAAGATATGAATGGCGTTCAGTTCGCGGGATTTACTAATATCGCTAAAAATGTAACGGCATCGCAGTTTGCGGGATTTGCCAATATTGCCAAAGATGTGAAAGGCTCTCAGCTTGCCGGCTTCATCAATACTGCAAAGGATGTAAAGGGTTCTCAAATTGCAGGGTTTATAAACATTGCAAAAAAGGTTAAAGGTGCCCAGATAGCTGGTTTTATGAACATTGCAGAGAGCAGCGATTTCCCGATAGGTATTGTAAACATCATTAAAAACGGAGAGAAAAGTATCGGCGTAAGCACTAACGAAAACCTGACTACAATGTTGACTTTCAGGTCTGGAGGCAGGGTGCTTTATGGGATTTTAGGGGTTGGTTATAACTTTAAAAACGACAAAGAAGTATATGCAATTGAGGCTGGTTTTGGGGCTCATTTCTTTCAATCGAAAAGTTTTAGGTTAAACACAGAGTTGACAGCTACCACTTTGGAGAGTTTTAAAGATGGAGAATACTTTAACACTTCATTACGTGTATTGCCTGCATTAAAGATTGCCAAATTTCTGGAAATCTATGCTGGACCATCTCTTAACTATTTAAACACCAATACTGTTGAGGGTAAAGCACTAAACAAACATTATATCTCGAAATGGCAAAACAAATGGGGTAACGACTTTCAAGGGTTATACGTTGGATACACTGGTGGTATTCAGGTAATCTTTTAAACCATTTGCAACCTTTAATTAAAATTAACCATCATCATTTATAACACATTAAAAAACAACCTACTATGAGAAACTTACTATTATACGTTTACATCAGTCTGCTTTTTATTTCTTGCTCAAAGGACAGGCTAACAGCTAGTGGCGACAAAATCACAGAAGAACGAAATCCGGGCAGCTTTACGGGAATAAGCGGAAGTGGTTCCAACCCTATCCATGTAGTATATGGTACCGATTTTAAGGTCATTTTAAAAGGATCTGACAATTTGATTCCTCGCTTTAAAACCAAGGTCATGAGCAATGTTTTGTACTTGGAATATGAACAAACCAGCGTGAGGCATGACGACATTGAGGTTTTTATTACGATGCCATTGATAGACCGTGTTTCGTTAAGCGGCAGTGGCGAAGTTGAGATTAAAGGACAGTTTCCTGATGTGGATGTTTTTAGAACCTCTATTAGTGGATCTGGGGAGGTTGAGGTTGACGAGCCGCTTAATGCAAGGCAGGCCAGAGTTGATATTTCAGGTTCTGGCAATGCTGATCTGGAAAAGCTAAACACTAAAACTGCTGACATAGATGTATCTGGCAGTGGCGATGTCAAGATTAAAGTTCAGGACTTACTTAAGGCTAAAATTAGCGGCAGTGGTAAAGTTTACTACTGGGGTAGTCCACAGGTTAATTCTGACATCAGTGGATCAGGAAAAGTGATTAAACTTTAAAGATTTTTATTGCGACATCTAATTAACTAATACTTAAAATACCTTTTTCTAGGTATATTCTGGCTCAGTTAGTTGGCATAGCTTAGCAATGGATAAGTACTCGATTCTTAATTAAAACTATTATGGTATTGATTCAATCATATTGGCAAAATTTCATCTCTATTTTCGGAGCAGCAAGGATTCCGATTAATGACATCCATCAGTTAGAGAAAAGTGCTCCGGATTTATTGGTATATGCCTTGCCCTTAGTATTTTTTTGCACTGCATTGGAATGCGGATTTTCGCACCTTTCGGAGCATAAAAGCTATGAAAAGAAAGAAACAGTAGGCTCGGTGTTTATTGGTCTTGGTAATTTGGTAGTTAATATTTTAATGAAAGCTGTATTGCTTTATGGTGCAGTTTGGATATACAATATTTTGCCATGGCGAATGAGCCTAAATTGGTGGACTTTAATTCCATGCTTTATCATTTATGATTGCTGTAGTTATTGGTCGCACAGAATCTCTCATTTCAACAGGTTCTTTTGGGCTACACATGTGGTACATCACTCTGCTGAACATTACAATTTAACGGTTGCTTTTAGACAAAGTTGGGTGCAGCATTTTAAGACTGTGTTTTTTATTCCCGTAGCTTTAATCGGCTTTAATCCTGTTATATTCTTTGTAGCGAGTCAGTTGAGTACATTATATCAATTTTGGGTTCATACTGAGACTATTGGAAAGTTACATCCATTTATTGAAAGGTATTTTGGTACTCCATCTAATCACAGGGTGCATCATGGTAGTCAGGAGAAGTATTTGGACAAGAACTTTGGTGCTACTTTTATGATTTGGGACCACTTGTTTGGAACTTTTCAATACGAAGAGGAACAGCCGATATATGGGCTGACTACTCCTGTTGAGAATAAAACTAATCCTTTTATTTTGAACTTCCATGAGTATAGGGATATGATTAAGGATGTGAAACAGAGTGATGGAATAAGGGAAATGTTATTCTTCATTTTTGCTAGCCCGGGTAAGATTTACAGGCACAAGCTTGCGCATACTGAAAAGAAAGAAGTTAGTAGTAGTAGTAGTGCTAAAAACACTTTAAAGTTTGCAGGTATATTATTAATGATCATTTTATTGCTTAGCGAGTCGTTCCATGTTTTTAGTCAGCCTTTAAAAAAGGCGTATGAGCAAGAAACATCGGGATTGCCTACTCCAAAAGGAGAAAACTTGCTGTTTTTTCTTCAGAGAAATCCTGATGCTAATACTGTGATTTATGAGCTTAACTTTAAAAGTGACGGAGTGCTAGATCGTGAAAATCCGGTTAAAGGATCGTGGATCAGGTATACGGAGCAAATCAAATACAAAGAGTTAACTGGCATTGAGCGCAGGTTTGCTTATGGGGTTAAATGTAAGGCTCTGCCGAATGATGAGTATGAGATACGATTGGTCGCTTACAAAAAGATGCCATTGTATCTAAAAAGGTCGGAAATTGACAATAAATATAAGATTTATATAAAGGATGAGGGTAAGGACTTATTGTTGAAAAGGGTTTTTGTTAGGGTTAATGGTGGTTCTTTTTGGTTTCCAAAGGTTGAGTACATTGATTTAATAACTGTAAATAGCGCTTCGGGAATGGAGTTTTTAAAGCGGATTGAGATTTAGAGAAAGACAAGCACTTAAGAAAAACTAATATATTTGATTAACAAACAAAACCAACCTATTGATAAACCGAATTAGTGAAATTAAATCATAACCTTATTAAAACTCCTGCGCCCCCCTATTATGATGATAAAGCTTTTGAACAAATGTTCAAAGCACATTATAAAGAGCTTCACTCCTATGCCAGTGTAATGCTAAGGAACGAAGACACTGCGGAGGAAATTGTGCAATCTATGTTTCTTAAATTTTGGGAGAAGAGAGCGTTGTTAAATGTGCAAACTTCAATAAAAGCATACTTATACAAATGTGTTTATAATGATAGTTTAAACTACATAAAACACCAAAAGGTTAAAACAAAATATCAGGATTTTGCGGCTTATACAATGAATGATCATCATGAAGCGGCATCCTCAAGAGTAGAGGTTACTGAGCTTCAATTTAAGCTTCAGGAAGCATTAAATGAATTGCCTGAACATTGCAGAACTATTTTCCAGATGAGCAGGTTTGAGGAATTGAAATATAGAGAAATAGCTGAGCAACTGGATCTTTCTATTAAAACTGTAGAAAATCAGATGGGTAAGGCTTTAAAGATATTGCGCTTGAAACTGGCCGATTTCATTGCGTTCATTTTACCAGGCATAATCATGTATTACAAAGATTTTTTTAATTAAGAGGAACAGATGACCGAGGAAATATTGATAAAGTTTCTTTTAAGAGAAACAAGTGAAGAAGAAAGTATTGCTGTACAAAAATGGCTGGATGAGGCTACCTCTAACAGGACGCAGTTTACTCAGCTTGAAAAAATCTGGATTGCAAGTAAAAGTTTAAGTAGTACAAGCAATGTTGATGAGGAACAGGCCTGGACAAAATTTAAAGCTAGAGCTTCTAGTACGGAAACTTCTAGCGCACATGAAGCTATTGTACGCCCAATAAAACAGTCTTTTGGATGGTTAAAAATTGCCGCTGTTTTGGTTTTAGTTGTCGGTGCATGGATGATGTATAATGTTTTTGACCCTGCAAACTATACAGATCTGGCGGCAAGCAATAAGGTGATCACAGAACATCTTCCTGATGGATCTGAAGTAACTTTGAATAAAAATTCGCAAATCAGTTATGCTAGTGATTTTAAAGCAGACCGCAGTGTTAGGCTTAAAAAAGGTGATGTGTTTTTTAATGTTGCTCATGATAAGTCGAGACCATTTGTGATTGAGGTAAATAAAGTCTCGGTAACGGTTGTAGGTACTTCCTTTAACGTGAAGCATTTAAAAGGTGAAACTGAAGTAATTGTAGAAACAGGTATTGTAAAAGTGAGCACAGGTAAAGAGGTAGTGGAATTGCATAAAGGAGAAAAGGTTGTGATTAAAGAGGCATCACCAAAATTGATTAAAGAACAAAATACTGATCAGTTGTATAGTTATTACCGCAGCGGAGAGTTTGTGTTTTCTAAAACTCCGCTTTGGAAGGTGGCAGAGATTTTAAATGAGGCTTATGATGCTCAAATAGTGATACAAGATGCCAGTATAGCTAATGAAACGCTGAATACTACCCTTAAAGAAGCTACTCCTCTGGATAATAATCTGAAGTTAATTACTCAGACTATCCAGAATTTGAAAATAGATCGTAACGATGGGCAGATTGTACTGTCTAAAATTAAATAATGAGATTAAAAATAATCATAGCCCTATTATTTGTAACCGGATATTGTAATGCACAGTCTTCTGTGATTAATTATATGCGCAATTTGGATAAAAGGGTTAATCTGGATATTAAGCAGCAGCCGATTTCTGAGGTGCTCAATAAAATGAGTAAAGCCGGGGATTTCTATTTCTCTTACAGCGGTTCTTTGTTTAAACAGGATAGCATAGTAAACATAAAGGCAAAAGATATACAGGTTAGGGATGTGCTTGATCGCATATTTAATGGCAAAGTAGACTATAAAGAGACCGGTCAGTACATTATTCTTCGCTATGCAGCAAATCACCTCACTATAGAACCAGAGAACATTACAAGTGCTGAAAAGCTGTATGTTATTAGTGGTTATGTTGTTGACACGGAAACGGGCAAAAAGGTAAAGCAGGCAAGTGTTTACGAAAAGCGTTTACTTCAATCGGCACTTACAGATAACGATGGTTATTTCAGGCTTCGATTTAAAGGTGAACATACTGAGGTGACTTTAACTGCCAGTAAGGATAGTTATAGGGATACTTCGCTGGTTTTTTTGGCCGACATTACGGTTAAGCCTGAAGGCTATGTTGATGAAGATGCTGAACAGGGTGGTGAGCTTTTCAATTCTATTGAGAGTTCGGGGATAAGCAGGTTCTTTATCTCCTCGAAACAGCGTATGCAGAGTTTAAACATTCCTGATTTCTTTGCTAACACGCCTTTTCAGGCTTCTCTTACCCCTGGTTTAAGTACACATGGGATAATGAGTTCGCAGGTAATCAATAAGGTATCTCTAAATATTTTAGGTGGCTATACCGCAGGAACTGATGGTATTGAGGTTGCCGGACTGTTTAACATCACTAAAGGAAATGTTAAAAAATTGCAGATAGCGGGGGTATTTAATGGTGTTGGTGGTTCGGTAGACGGCGTACAGGTTGCAGGTGTGCTAAACGACGTACGCACAAATTCTAAGGGTGTACAGGTTGCCGGATTACTTAATCATGTAAAGGAAAAAGCCGAAGGTGTACAGGTTGGCGGTGTTGCCAATGTTGTATCTAAAGATATGAAGGGCATTCAGATCGCAGGCTTGGGTAATTTAACTTCTAAAAACCTTAATGGTATGCAGATAGCCGGTTTTGGTAACATGACTTCGCAAAAGATGAAAGGGACTCAGATTGCCGGTTTCTTTAATTACGCCAAGGAAATGGATGGTTTACAGATCGGTATCGTAAATATTTCTGGTCGTTCTGATGGCTTTAGCTTAGGTTTAATTAACTATGTCCATCATGGATATCATAAGCTCAGTTTCTCCACGAATGAAACTATAAATGCCAATGCATCTTTTAAAATGGGAAATGCGAATCTGTATAATATCATATTAGCAGGAAAAAACTTTGCCGATTCTGCAAATGTTGAAACGGCAGGTTTAGGGTTTGGTCATGATTTTATACTGAGTAACAGGTTCTCGGTAGCTGCCGAGATAACTTCTCAGTATTTATACCTTGGCAACTGGGATTATTCAAATTTCTTGAACAGGTTTCAAACTAATCTCCAGATTCAGCTGATTAAAGGTGTAGCGATATTTGGCGGTCCTGTTTATTCAATTTATTCATCGGATGCTCCTGAAGGTTCGAGTGGTAAGGGGTACAAACAAAATATAGCTCCTGCAAAGCATGATTACATTAGTAAAAGAGCCAAGGGTTGGATCGGTTGGAACGTGGGTATCACAATTATGTAGTGGTTAGTGCTTCTACTACTTCTGCTACTCCAGATGTTGCTGCCTTTTCTATTTTTACGATGTTTTTATAACGGTCTACTTCGGGTATTTTAGGGTCTATGATGTATTTTATTGTTGTTTTTGGCACAAAATCGATTAGTCCTGCAGCTGGATAAACTGCCAGTGAGGTTCCTATCAGCATAAAAACATCTGCTTTTGAGCAGATTGAAGCTGCTATTTCTATCATTGGTACAGCTTCGCCAAACCAGACTACATGTGGTCGTAGTTGTGAACCAAGTTCGCAGTACTCTCCTTCTTTAAGCTCCCATCCGCTTATTGGGTAGGTTAGTTCGGGGTTTATGTCTGATTGTGATCGGGTAATTACACCGTGTAAATGGGTAACGTTTGATGAGCCGGCACGTTCATGTAGGTCATCTATATTTTGGGTAATGATGTGTACGTTGAAATATTTTTCAAGGTCTGCAAGGGCTATATGCGCTGCGTTTGGCCGGGCTTCTAACACTTGCTTTCTTCTTTGGTTGTAGAAGTCTTGCACCAGTGCAGGATTACGTTGCCAGGCTTCAGGGGTGGCCACATCGTATACGTTGAATCCTTCCCAAAGACCATCGGTGTCCCTAAAGGTTTTTAAACCGCTTTCGGCGCTGATGCCAGCTCCGGTTAGTACTACAAGTTTTTTTTTCATAAATGTAAAAAGGCCGTTCTAAAGAACAGCCTTCAATATAATAAATACTTTACTTACACGATACTGCAAATACAACTATACAGCAGTATTTGCTGATAAGCTTAAACGTGGGTACTTTGCTCTTAGCAATTCAAATGCACCGAACATGATAGTACCGTAAGCAAGTGTTCCGTAAAGGAATAGTCTTTCGTAAGGTATTGCAGCGCCTAAGCATTTGATATATCCTGCTAAGGTTGGCTCATACAATCCCGGGAAGTACATTACACCAATATCGGCAACGATCCAGTGTACAAGAACAGCTAAAAGAGCTGCAGTTAGGAAGCTTAATACAGTTACTTTTCTAATTAATAGCTTGGCAACAAGAACCATCATCACAAATGCAATATAAGTCCAATACCAACCGGCATAAAAGAAACCGTAACCTGATGTTTTGGCAATAAAAATATCACTTAACAATAAAAGCACTAAAGGAAATCCAAAAGCTTTGTAATTGTTATTAAAATATGCTCCTCCAAATAAGGCTATCGCCCCTACTGCAGAGAAATTTGCAATGTCTTTGAAATTATCAGATAGTGGTGCAGCAACACGAATGAGGCTGATCACAACAATAATTAACAGAAGAATGGCAGTACGCGGATTGAATTTAAATTCAGACATATTTTTAAAGATTATAACTTAAAAAGTTTATAACACAAAGTTATATTATTTCTATGGTATTAAAAAGCAAGGTTTCTATTATAAAAATGCTTCTGTTTTAATGAAATACAAACATTGCCGGGAAATAATATCCTGAATAAGAAATCTGTTTTACTAAGTTACCAGATGCAGCACCGTAAAAATAGATATTGTTTACTCCGTAATTTTCTCCATAACCATCCTGAACGGTTGTAACTACTATCTGATTTGTTTTAGCATAATAACCAAGGTTCTTTTTGTAGAAAGATTGCTTATCAGGTGTTGTTATAAAGGGTTGTTGAAGTGTTGCCGGATTTCCCTCGGTATATTTGTACAACATTTTACCACCACCAAATGAAGGTGATTTTAAAAGGAAAACCGTGTTTTCTTTAGTGGATGCAATTATTGGCGAAGAGAACCAGATAGACCATGTGCTTGCCGGTGTAAAGGGCAGTTCAACACTGTCGGCGGCTAATGTTACAGGGTCTGAGCTGTATAGGAATTTGCCTTTAGTGTACCACACTTTATTATTTGGAGTTTGTGCAAAACCTAGTGTAACACCCTTTATTTTTTTGGCTACAGTTAGGTCTTCTAAATTATAAATTACAGCACCATCATCCTGAGAAAGTGTGTAAACATATTTTCCGGCCTTAAGCATGTCGCCTGATTGACCGCTTGTTCCTGCAACTTGAGTAGTGGCATCGTAAGTTTTGAGGTTGACTTTAAAGATTCCTTTGCCACTGCTTAAAAGCCCGTTATTTTCGTCGAGACCAACGAAAGCACGCCAATTGCTTTGTGATGATGCAGGGATACGTCCTACCTCTTTAAGTGTCTTAGCATCAGCTACTACAACCGGACCACCTATTTTGCTTACTACATATAGGTTTTTATTGAATACTGTTGCAAATTGGATAGTTGAACTTTTAGGTTCAAAATCTTTTCCTGGGTTTTCTTTTTGGAAAACGCTGTCTTTTAGTGTACCTGAGGCGTTATCGAAAAAGGTTACTGAACCAGTACCGTGACCGTACCAGCCTTCGTTGATGATAAAGAATCCATCTTCGAATTTACCTTGTTCTGGCTGTTGAACTTCTTTATTGTTGTCTTTTTTACAAGAAAATAGAGTTCCTGCTAATACTACAAGTAAAAGCGATTTTTTAAGAAAAATGTTGTTCATTGGGTTGTTATGATTTGTTGAGAGCGGCTTATTATAAAATTGATCTGATTGTTTAATTGTTTGTTGGAGGGTTATTTCGTAAGGTTTAAATCGGCCACGCCTAACACTTCTGTTGAGAGTTCGCCTAACCAGCCAAGATCGGCCTGAATACCTGTTTGAATTTTGATAAAATCGATACCGGTAAGGTGTACTGGTTTTCCTTCCTTATCAATGGCGTTAGCAATATCGATATTGTCGCCACCTACTTTATTATCGGCATAGCCAAAAGCAAAAGGTGCGCTTGTAATAAAGGTTGCTGTTTCTGATTTAATACCTGATGAAGGCAGTAACGTCCCTTTTAGTGTATATTCTGTTCCCGCTACCCATGATGGAAAGGCTTGCGAAGTGGCACCTGCAATGGTAACCACACCTGTTTTGCCTTTATTGTCTTTCCAGGATACGCTACCTCCACTTGTAGGTTTTGTATAGGTTATTTCGTAATCACGAATGTATCCTTCTTCATCAAACTCACTTCCTTTTAGCTCGTACCAGGTATCATCTGGTTTACCGTTTCCGTTTTCGTCCTGCATTACCCATACTACTCCAGGTTCTGCCCAGTTTGATTGTGCATTGCCATAAATAACAATGTCGTCTTTCTGGTTTTCGTTGATCACTGTGTGGTCGAAACCGAGTACAATATATCCGCCCCATGCACCTAGTGATACGATTCCTTCTTTACCTTCGATACTTTTTGCTCCTTCGAGTGTTCCGATAGTTTTATTGGTGTATTGCCCCGGAGCTGGCAAGTATTCAAAAACTTTGGTTACATATTTATTGCTTCCAGGATTTGAGGGCACTGTTGGCACCCCAACATTTACAACATATTTATAGTTAAAAGCACCGTTGTTGTTTGTAGCTGTATATTCTATGTTGTAAATGCCTGCTTTTACAGGGGTAAAATTGTAAAATGAAGAGGTGCTTTCAACCTCCCCATCTAGTTTCCATTCTTCATCATAAACCTTGTTATTTACATTAATCGCTGAAAATGCGATTTGCTCATTAACCTTGCTGTTAATTGGGTTGTTTTTAATTGCCATATCAACTACAGGAGCTTGCTCCGCATCTTCGTCTTTGGTACAAGCAGATAAGATACTGATACTTAGTATGGCCAAAAGCAGGTAATGTTTAATGTTCATAACGGGTAGATTTAATGAGTACAATATCGTTATTTATAGTTGTAATTGAATACCGCACTTTGAGGCGAACCACCTGTAGCAAATTCAAATTTCTTTTTACCATCGGCACCGAAACAGAAGAACTTACCCCCAGCTGCATAACCTAGAGCGTCTCCAACGTAAACATCGTTACCCAGTGGATTTACGGTGATGCCATAAGAGGTCATTACAGCTGTTCCATCTTTAATAAAATCAGCTCCTATTGCTCCATTGGTGACATTTAAAGTTTTTAAATAGTTGATAGGATATATTCCTTCGACAACTGTATAACCACTATTTCCGGCAATTGCAATTCCGGCAAGATTAACATCGAAACCGTCAACTTTTTTATCTGTTACGCTACTCAATTTAACAAGTTGAGCTGGAATATCGGCGTAATTTCCTTTTACTATTGTAAACAGATCGCCATTTGCTGTTGCGGCAATCTTTATAGGATTAAAACCAACATTGATGTCTAGTTTCTTTGTAAATGTAGCTAGGTCGACCACCGAAACTGACGTATTGTTAGGACTTGGATAATAAAATTGATCAGAGTTTGTTACATACAACTTGCCGTTTACTATTGCCACACCTTCTAATGCACCACCCACCTGAATTCTTGACTCTATAGTTAAACTAGCGGTATCTATTTTACTGATATAACCATCATAACCAGACACATATGCTTTGTTCTTATAGAAAGCTACGAAACGAGGCATAAAGTCGTTTTTATCATCAAAGAAAGGAATCCTTTTTATTGATTTTCCTGTTGCAATATTAATGACCTCTACGTAGGAATCCTGCTTGGTTTCCCTTGCTCCTGTTACAGTGCAATACATTTTACTGCCATATTGTTTTAAATCAGCGGCATCGGTTCCTAGAGGGATTGAGTTTTTTAGTTTGAAGTAATCTTGCGTTGCTGCTGTTTTTGCAATGTCGTAATAAGTAATGGTACTGTTGTTTGTTAAACCGAAAGAGCCTTCGCACAATACATATACTCCGACTGTAGAAACCGGTCGTTCATTTAATACTGGCAACTTGTCTTTTTTACAAGATGCTAATCCTAAAACACTGCCAATGATTGCAAGCAATGCTGGTTTTCTATAATTTAGTACTGGTTTATTCATGATTATTTTATTTATATTCTTGTTAATATCCATATTTAAAAACGGCATGTTGAGGTAAAGGTCCGGTTGGAAATTCAAACTTCTTCTTGCCATCAGCACCAAAGCAATATGCTTTTCCTTCATCTCCATAATTATTTCCATCAGCAACATAAACTTCGTTACCAACCGGATTAACTGTTAAACCATAAGCGCCTACAATCATGGTGTCATCCGTTATAAACGATTTGCCTAATATACCAGTACCTATATCAAATGGCTTTAATGATACACCCCAATCTAAACTCAAATAGGCAGTATTACCTCCTATTGCAAGTGCTCCCGCGTTATGTTCGTAGTTACCTGTAACTTCATTTGCTGTACTGCTAATGCGTGTTATACCGGCTGCTATGTCGCCATAATTGCCCCATGAAATCACCAATAGATCTCCATTTCCTGCTACTGCAATTCTAACCGGATTATAAATAACCTCTACATCTTTTATTTTTGTCAAAGTGCTAAGATCCACAACAGAAACCACATTCTTTTTACCATCGGGATGAATTGGATGATCTGAATTGGTAACATAAAGTTTATTGTTTACTACTGCTAGTCCTTCAAGCGCACCACCTACTGCAACTCTCGAATCAATAGCTAAAGTTGCGGTATCAATGCGGGTGATTTTTCCATCATAACCAGACACATAAGCCTTGTTTTTATTAAAAGCGACAAAACGTGGCATAAACTCGCTTGTAGCATCAAAGAACGGGATTCGTTTTAATGATTTACCAGTAGCAATATCTATTACTTCCAGATAAGAGTTTTTCTTTTCCTGCATTCCTGAAACAACACAGTACATTTTACTTCCGTAACGCTGTAAATCATTAGCAGTTTCGCCCAATGCATAGCCGTTTACTTTTTTAAAGTAATCCTTTTCTGTAGCTTTTGTTTTGATATCGTAATACGAGATAGTGCTATTATTATTGTTCATTGTGCCTTCGCAAAGCATATAAACACCAATGGTTTCTTTTGGCATTAAAGCTTCAGGCTCATCGCCACTGTCGGCTTTATCCTTTTTACATGAGGCAATGGTTAGTACCATAAACCCGGCCAATAAGCAAGGTAATAGTTTGGTATAGTTCATTTTATAAATGGTTGGTTATTTTATATTTAAATCAGCTGCACCCCCTAATTCGGTAGATATTTCGCCAAGTAAAGTGTTCCCTTTTTCATTTTGACCAGTGTAAACTTTTATAAAATCAACAGCATTAAGATTTACTGGTTTACCGTTTTTATCTACTGCCCTTGATAGGTCAAATGAATTGTAACGTTTGGTTTCAAAGTCATCACCAGTTGAATAGCTATCAGTGTAACCCCATTCAAACGATCCGTTTATAAAAATGCTTCCTGATTTACCCCATGTAGACTTTAACAATGTTCCTTTGAATTTTATACTGTCTTGATTTGCGGCAAAAAGCGGATAGTAGTTATGCTTATGAAAATTGTTTGTGCTAACCACTCCTGTTTTTCCTTGATTGTCTTTCCAGCTTACATCTGCTGTTGCTTTGGGGTTGTAATAAGTGATTTCATAGTTCTTAATTGTGCTGGCTGCGCTATGCTCGCTTCCTGCCAATTCATACCATTCATCATCAGGTAAGCCATTTCCATTTTTATCCTGACTAACCTGAACAATTCCCGGCTCCGACCACTGATATGCTGGGCCTAAAGGGTTTCCATAAATAGCCAGGTCGTTTCCTTCTTTATTAATTATAGAATGGTCGAAACCAAAGGTGATAAAACCTCCATAGCCTCCTAATGAGACCAGGCTAGTATTTTTAATATCTCCTATAATTTTTTGTGATCCTTCGGGACTGCCTAAACTCTCATTTATAAATTGACCTGGAGCTGGCTGATATTCGTATATTTTAGTAATAAACTTACTACTCGTACTTGTTGTTGGTCGTGGAATGTAAGTGTCCTCTTCAACTGTTTTGTCTTTTGAGCAAGAGCTTATGCACAATTGGAAAAGTAAAACTGATGAAAGACTTAGAATGTTTTTTTGATTGAACTTCATTTTTTAATTTAGATATGGTTATTTATATACAAAGGCAAAGTGAGCAGGAATATCGCCTGTGGTTACCGACCATTTCTTTTTCCCACTGGGATCGAAACAGTAAAGTTTACCGGGCGAAACATAGTTTAACGCATCTGTAACGAGAACTTCTTTGGTTATCGGGTGTACGGCTATTCCGTATGGTATAGTGATTGATTTTTCTGTGCCGTCGGTAATGAATTCCTGGTTGAGTATAACTTCGTCTTTTACGTTGAGCATACCGTAGGTTATGGTGTATTGGGCTTCGTTATAATTCCATTCTGAACCATAGTAATAAGCGATATCTCCATCAATGGTGAGGTTGTTTACTGCGATGTCGAAAGTCTTTTTTACCTGGTCGGTTTTTGTGTCGATTACAAACATCTTTGAGGGAACATCGTAGTAATTACCTCTGGAGGTTACATAAAGGTCGCCGTACTTATCAGCTTTTATTCGATGTAAGTTGATAGCGACATCTATTAGTTTAGTGACAGTGAATGTATTCAGGTCTATAACAGAAATGGTTCTTTCGTATTGCTGAGGGCTATACCCTCCTGAATTGGCGACATATAGCTTTTTCCCAACAATGGCCATTTCTTCGGGCTGTCGACCAACATCTACTCTTTTAATTTCTGTTAAGGATGTGGTATCAATTTGGGCCACAATTCCCTGTGGTGCATTTGGGTCCCCTACTCGACCAAGGTAAGCGCTTACGTAAGCCTTACCTTCATTAAAGGTTATATACCTACAATTGGTAATGTTAATTTGCTTAATGCGTTTGCCCGTTTTAACATCTAATACCTCGATTTTATTGGAAACATTGATTACTACGTACAATTTAGAACCGTAAACGGCTATATCATTACCAACATCGCCGAGTCCTTTTACGATTTCTGGGTTTGCTTTGTTGTAAATGTTTCTTCTGTAAATTCCGGTTGTATAATCAAGGTAATCTAAAGATGCTTTGTTCATATTCATATTGCCCTCGTTTACAATGTAAAACCCTTTGACCTGGGCGGATGGATCTGGTGTTAGCAGGGTTTCTTGCTGTTCGGGTACGGGCTTAAGTTCTTTACGACAGGATGTAATGAGTGCTAGTGAGGTAATTAGAATTACTAAACTAATGGCATTAAGTGTTTTATTGTTTTTCATAAGTGCTAATAGTTATAGGTTAGTCCAATACGATAATAGCGACCCGGCATGGGAAAGTTAGTGATTACTTCATAATCCTGATTTAACAGGTTATTGACTTCTGCGGTGAGACGAACTTCTCTTCGGTTTAATTTTGTGTTGTAATGCAAAGCTAAATCGTGGGTGTACCATGGCTGCACATAGTTGTACACGTTATTTGTACTTTGGTTATAGCGCTCGCCAATGTAAATGAAGCTGTAATTCATAGATAGGTTCTTATACATTGCACTTGCTAAGAATGACCCACTGTGTATTGGTGTATAAGGAATTAAATCTTTATAGCTCGCGGATGCTTTATCTGCATCTATTGCGTTTTGATAGGTGTAAGTAAGGCCGGTTGTAAGGTCTATGTATTCTGTAAGCTGCCATGCAGATTGGATGTTGATATCGATACCCTTGATTTCAACAAGTCCGAGGTTCTCCATACTCCACCTTGCCTGATTGTTACCGGGCACTGCAACTATCTTATTTTTAACATTGTTATAATAGACATCTGCCTGTATAGAAAACTGGCTTAATATCCTATTTTCGTATCCTTTTATATAGGTAAATCCTAAATCGTATTGTTTTGTGTACTCAGGTTTTAAAACTATAAACCCGTAATTGGTGTAGTATAGATCATTAAAGGTTGGCATGCGAAAAATACTTTTATAGAATGACCGAAGCCTAAATTCCTTCTGATTAAAGGGCTGCCACGATAGCATAACAGTTGGTGTTAGCTCATTTCTGTTTTTGTCGGCCGGCCCGCTTTGAGTTTTGTCGTACTTAAGTGTGTTTAGTAAATTGGCCTGAATATCAAATTTTGCAAAGCGAAATTGGGTAGCTAAAGCTGTTAAAATAGTATTTCTTACCGGATATGAAAAGCGATAAAGATCTGCATTTAAATCATTTCTTTGATAATCTGAAGACAATACCACATCCCAGTAATTGGTAATTTTTAGCTTATTAGCTAAAGACACATATATTTCTTGTAGATGAAAATTGTTTTCCTGTAATCCAGTAACAGTTACGATATCAGGATTTAGATAACGTTGATTATCGTTTGCATATTTGGCTGTTGCCAGCAAACTATATTTACCTACATTCTTTTCATAGGAAGACTGGACGAAAAAGTTCTTGTTCCACATCCGTTGAGAAAATGCAAATACATTGTTTACAACTGCACCTGGCAACCCTTGATTGTCTTTATAACCGTATAGTTTTACTTTCCACTTACTGCTGTCGGGTAGCATACCATTTAGGCCCAACTCTAAGCGCATGGTTTCAATATCACCGTCTTTTCTTACTGCAGTGGTATCGTATACGCCATTGGTAGATCGGAATTTATATTTTCCATTGGCATTTTTATATTCTGCACTCAAGGAGCTATAAACATTGTTGCTTATTTTACTTTGCCACAATAGGGATGGATTTATAAGCCCGAATGACCCTCCTTTTATTGAGGCACGCACTTTTTGGGTTCCGCCATCGGAGAAATCAGGTTGTTTAGAATTAAGGTATAGTGAACTTGCTGAAGCAAATCCTTTTGCTGATTGAAAAATAGAACTCTTTTGACCGTTGTATAGTTCTATCTCTTCTATATTATCTAACGAGAATTTACCAAGATCCACCTGTCCGTTTTGTGCATTACCTAACTGTACACCGTCGTAAAATACTGCGGTGTGATTGGTTCCCATGCTGCGTACATTGATGGTTTTTAAACCTCCAATGCCTCCATAGTCTTTAAGTTGTACACCTGAAAAGAAACGAACTGCATCAGCTACCGACAGGCTGTTTAGTTTTTCAAGATCGGCACCGGATAGTATTTGTAGTGGCGTGGAAGAAGTTTGTCTTTTGCTGATCTTTATTTTTCTGATTTGTACTTCTTTAAGTTGATTGACTTTATTTATAGAATCAGCTTTCGTTGAATCAGTTTGTGCAAACGACTGAACAGACGTAAATGTACCCAGCCATATCATAGCCAGAAAAGCAAAAAACACATAATTTACGCTGACAAAAGCGTTCTTACTTCTTCTCATTTTGTTGTGAGTTTATTACCCACAGCAAACAGTTAGATCAAGGAAATGAAATACAAAAAACAAGCACTCACTCCAAGCTTCAATCCCCGAAAGCTATGAAATATTACTACCTATGGCAGGTCTTCTGACTTACTTCCGGTAATTCTGCCTTCCCAATCCTTAATCCCTTTTTAAAAGATCAGAAAAAGTGGCCTTGATTTGAACACCGTTATGAAGCTTACAGCTGCGGGACAGTTACGGATTTACACCGTATTCCCTTTTAATCCCGAATAAACACATCGGGAACCAAAAGCGATGCAAATGTACTTAAATAAATAGCTTCAGACAAGCTTGATTACATTTAAGGGATTGTGTTTAGATTAAATCAAATGCTCTGGCGTATTGGCATATCTCAAAATAGGAGTTTGTATCGAGTTTTTGCTTGATGTTTTTTCTATGTGTTTCGACGGTGCTTGTGGAGATAAAAAGCTCGGTGGCTGTTTCTGCCGAGGTTTTCCCCAATGCCATTAGGCGAAGAATTTCTCGTTCCCTCTTAGTTAATTTTGAGAAATGACAAAGATTTTTGCGCAGAAAATTATTTTCTTCAAGCAATCGTGACGCTTTAACAGTCATATGATGCATAGAATCAATTGGTAAAGCAATTGTTATTACCAATAAAGGCTTATCACCATCATCACGTAGATAAACTTTTACGCTTGACATATGCCAATTCCATTCACTTGAATTTGAAAAACGAACCTGCTGAAAAAAAGTACATACTCTGTCATCATTATTTTCTTCTATCAAGCCAAGTATTCTAGGTACATAATCTTTAGCGTCCTCGGGATTAAAATATCTAACATAATATTCTTCAGCAGTTATTCTTGTGATCTCTTCAAGTGTGACACCAAGCTGCCTGAGGCCCTTCTCAGACATCCAAACAACAGACCAATCTCTAAGATCGTGTAAAACTACGGCGCCTGGAAGTTCGTCTGCAACTGCAGAAATTTTAGCTACAGCATCATTAATCCTATTTTGAATAAGAGCATTTTGAGTCATATTTTGAAAGCAACAATAAAGATTGTAATTATTGGTTAAATATACATAGTATTACTATACCAGAGGTAATATTACACCCCTTTTTGGGGATTGATTACGATATTTTATTTTTGTTGCTTTGCAAAAAAATTAACGTAAACTTTATTACTCCTCATTAAGCAATTGAGTCATTATTTCATCAAGTTTTCCTTCTTCTTCTTTTGCAAGCACAGGGAATTTAAGGTTAAGTTTTTTGAATGTTTCGGCTAGTATGTGGCTGATTGCTAATCTTGCGTACCACTTCTGATCTGCCGGAATAATATACCATGGAGATCCTTCTGTTGAGGTAGCTGTTATTGCTTCTTCATAGGCGGTCATGTACTCTTCCCATAGTTTACGCTCTTCTATATCGCCAGAAGAAAATTTCCAATTTTTTGAAGGATCGTTTATCCTATCCAAAAACCGCTGCTTTTGTTCTTCTTTAGAAACATGCAGAAAGATTTTTATAATTACTGTTCCATTGTTATTTAAGTGCTGTTCGAAGTTCCTAATACTTTCATAACGTTTTTTCCAGAACTCATCATCTATCTTTTTTACATCATGATATCCGGGAATCCGTTCATTCAATACATATTCCGGATGCACCTTACAAACCAACACGTTCTCGTAGTGCGAACGATTATGAATCCCTACTCTACCTTTCTCTGGCAAAGCTTTATAATGGCGCCATAAAAAGTCGTGGTCGTATTCTTCTGGATTTGGGGCCTTAAAACTATAAACCTGACAACCTTGCGGATTTAAGCCCGACATAACATGTTGTATTGCGCTATCTTTTCCGGCAGCATCCATTGCCTGAAAAATGACTAGTACTGAATACCTATCTTCAGCATATAGCGTTTCCTGTGAGACATTTAGCTTCAACTTAATCTCCTCCAACCGCTCTTCCCCTTCTTCTTTCTGGAGATTTCCTCTGTAACGGGTATCAAAATTTTTAAGAGAAATCTTTTTCCCTGGTATAGCGAGATATTGTTCTATTTCGTCTTTCATAAGGAGATATGTTTTAGTTAAATATAGTGTTTATACCAACCAAATGCAGGATTTAAGTAGAAAAAGTGAACTGCTATTTTATTATCTTTGTTTATGTTTTTAGCTTAGAAAGCCTAAATTCATAATCAATCCGGCTTCTTAGAATCAGGATTTTTTGTTTGCGTTGCATTTTTAACACTATTTAACACTAACAGTTTTACGTTTTTTTTCATCTTTATCACATGTTTAAAGAAATTCGCAATAAGTACATCCGTTATTCGAGCATAGTTCTTTTTGGTATCATTGTCTTCTTTTGTGCGTTGCAACTTAACTTTTTATGGTTATTTGGTTACTCTCCTTCTTCTAAAGATATAAAAGCTCCTACCTTACGTGTGGGCTCAGAATTATACACCTCCGATGGGAAATTAATCGGTCGTTATTACAAAGAGAACCGCACTCCGGTAAACTTTAACGAAATCGCGCCCAGTGTAATTAATGCGCTCGTTGCAACAGAAGACGTACGCTTTTACAGCCACATAGGCATCGATTTCCGGTCCCTGTTATCGAGTGGAATATCAACAGCAACCGGTGACAAAAGAGGCGCCAGTACCATTACACAGCAATTGGCAAAGAATCTTTATCGCACACGATATAATAAGTCGCAAGGACTTTTAAGCCACATTCCTTTACTTAGAACAATCATTCCTAAACTTAAAGAATGGCTTACCGCTGTAAAACTGGAATCTAACTATTCTAAAAACGACATCATCACCATGTACCTGAATACGGTTTCTTTTGGCAATAATGCTTATGGAATAAAGACTGCTGCAAGGATATATTTTGATAAACAGGCGAATGAGCTTGACATTCCTGAATCGGCCTTATTGGTAGGTATGTTAAAGGGGACAAGCCTGTATAATCCAATAAAAAATCCCCAAAGAGCATTAGAGCGACGAAATGTTGCTTTAGCGCAAATGAATAAATACAATTACATCAATGCTGCTCAATTAGACAGCTTTAAAAACACCCCTATAAAACTTAAAGAAGGACGTATTGATGAGGGTAGTGACGGTGATTCTTACTTAAGAGCTGCAGTTGATAAGTATCTGGAGAAATGGTGTGAAGACAATGGTTATGATTTATATGAAGATGGCCTGAAAATTTATACGACAATAGATTCGAAACTTCAAAAATATGCGGAGGAAGCTGTTCAAGAACAAATGAAAACCATCCAAAAAAGGTTTTACAATGTTTGGGGTAATGAAGATCCCTGGGAAGATTCTGAAAAGAAAAAAGTAGATTATCCTGAGCGTGCCAAGAAAAACCTACCTATCTATGCGCTTCTGCAAAAGAAATTCAACAGCAACCCTGATTCTATAGATGCCTATTTCAATAAGAAAAAGAAGATGAAAATCTTTAGCTGGAAAGGCGATAGAGATACTTTATTTTCTACCATGGATTCTATTAGGTATTATGGTAAAATCATGAATACCGGTATGATGACGCTAGATCCATTTAACGGAAAGATTAAAGTTTGGGTTGGTGGTATTGATCATAAGTTTTTTAAATATGACCACGTAAATCAATCTAAAAGACAAGCCGGTTCAACCTTTAAGCCTTTTGCTTATTTAGCTGCTTTAGAATCAGGAATGAGCCCTTGTGATAAGTTTACAGACAAACCTGTTCGAATCTCTTATCAGGAGAATGGAAAAACTGAGTATTGGGAGCCTAGAAATGCGGATTGGAGCAATAGTTACCGCGAGATGTCTCTTCGTTGGGCTATGGCAAAATCAGTAAATACAATTACAGCTCAGGTTACTGAAAAAGTAGGTGCAGAAAATGTAGTAAAATGGGCACATGAATGTGGCATTGATAGTCATTTAGCTACTGTACCTTCTGTAAGTCTTGGTCCAAATGATGTATCTGTATATGAAATGGTTAAAGCTTATGGAACTTTCTTAAATGGAGGTATCAAAACTGAGCCGATTCTTGTTGAGAAAATTACAGATCAGGATGACAACATTGTTGAAGAGTTTAAAGCAAAAACAAAAAGAACACTTACCGAAGAAATAGCTTGGTTAATGTTATACATGCTTAGAGGTGGTATGGAAGAACCGGGTGGAACTTCTCAGGCGCTTTGGGAGTGGGATCTTTGGAAAAATAATAATCAGATTGGTGGTAAAACAGGTACCTCATCAGACTATGTGGATGCATGGTACATGGGTGTTACCAAAGACCTTGTTACTGGTGTTTGGGTTGGCTGCGATGAACGTACTGCACACTTTAAAAATGGAGAGTCTGGCGAGGGCTCGAGAACTGCACTGCCTATTTTCGCGAAGTTTATGGAGAAGGTTTACAAAGATCCGAGTACCGGATATACAATGGGTCCTTTCCCTAAATCGAAAGTTAAAATAACGAGAGAGATTAACTGTCCAAGTCCTAGATTCACAGTTGACACAACTAGCACAGATAGTCTTGCTGTAGATTCTACAAATTTTGATGTCCCCGCTATTGAAGAAGCACAACCTATTCCACAGGAAGTTGTAACTCCAAAACCTGAGGAAAACAAAGCACCAGAACCTATCAAACAGCCAGCGACTGAAGTTCCTTTAACTAAAAAAGAAGAGCGTCAGTTAAAGAGAAAACAACGTCAGGAAGAGAAAGAGAGAAAGAAAAACGAACAACAGTAGCCCTTAATATTTATAAATTGCAACCTATAATAGTCATACTATGATAATGAACTCTACATTTTTGAGAAGACTAGTTCCCCTGTTAATCTTCATAATGATATCTGCTGTATCCGTTCAGGCTCAATACTTTGGACAGAATAAAGTAAGGTATAAAAATGAAAAGTTTAAAGTTCTCCAAACTCCCCATTTTGAGCTTTATTATTACCTTAAAAATGAAAAGCTGATTCAGAAGTTTGCTCAGGATGCAGAGACCTGGTACAAGATGCACCAGGAAATATTTAGAGATACATTCCTTACAAAAAACCCCATTATCCTTTACAACAATCACCCTGATTTCCAACAAACAACGGCTTTACAGGGAGAAATTGGAGTAGGTACAGGCGGTGTAACTGAATCGCTAAAAAACAGGGTAATTATGCCGGTAATGGAGCTAAACAACCAAACAAGACACGTTTTAGGTCATGAATTGGTTCACGCTTTTCAGTACCATATCCTTCTTGAAAAGGATTCAATTGGCATGGAAAACATTAGTCAGATTCCTTTATGGATGATTGAGGGTATGGCAGAATACTTGTCTGTTGGAAAAACTGACGCTTTCACCTCAATGTGGATGAGGGATGCGTTATTAAACAGAGACATTCCCTCTTTAAAGGATTTAACCAACTCTAACAAATACTTCCCTTACCGTTACGGACAAGCGTTCTGGACTTTCGTGGGTTCTGTTTATGGTGATACGACTATTGTACCCTTGTTTAAAGCAACGGCTAGATTTGGATACGAGAATGGTTTAAAATATACCTTCGGCTACGACGACAATACATTGTCGGGATTATGGAAAAATGCAATTGAGTCTCACTATCGTCCGATGTTAAAAGCCGATAGCTCTCAGATTAAAATCAGTGGCACAAAGATTATAGACAACAAGAATGCCGGAAACATGAACGTTGCTCCAGCTATTAGTCCGGACGGAAAATATCTGGCTTTTCTTTCAGAAAAAGACCTTTTCGGAATAGATCTCTTTTTAGCTGATGCTAAGACGGGTAAAATAATGAGAAAGCTAAGTAGTCAGGTAACCAATTCCCATATTGATGATTTCAACTTTCTGGAATCGGCCGGCGCATGGTCGCCAGATAGCAAACAATTTGCTTTTAGTATCTTTAGTAAGGGTAAAAACCAGTTGATGGTGATTAATATCGACAATGGAAGTGTTGCTTTAAAAGCAGACATGGGAACTGTTGAACAGTTTGGAAACCTGACCTGGTCGCCAAATGGGGAGGACATTGTTTTTTCAGGTATGGCCGAAGGACAAAGTGATATTTTTTCTTACAACATAAAAACTAAAAAGGTAACTCCAATTACCAATGATGCTTATTCTGATTATGCACCAAGCTATTCTCCTGACGGGAAAAAGATTGTTTTTTCTTCAGATAGAGCTTCTATGAAGAAAAATGGCAATAATGCGGTTCATCCGATTAACTTAACCGTTTATGATATTGAGAGTAAATCATTAACTGATATACCTGTTTTCCCGGGTGCAAATAACTTAAATGCACAATTCTCTGGTGATAGCAAAAGATTGTTCTTCTTATCTAACAGGGATGGTTTTAGGAATTTATACGAATACAATCTTTCAGAAAACACAGCAAAACAACTTACTGACTACTTTACAGGTATTAGTGGGGTTACTGAGTTTTCGCCTGCTATTTCTGTTTCCAGAAATGATGATATAGTTTATAGTTACTATCGTTATCAGAGATACACCTTGTACAACTCCCCTCTCAGCAATTTCAAATCAAAACCGGTTGACATTAACGAAGTAAATTTTGATGCTGCCATTTTGCCTCCAATGGAGAATACAGGAGTGGATATTGTAAATTCTAATCTTGGAAACTTTGAAAGGTTTGAGAAAACACTTACTGATTCTATGAGGTTGATTCCTTACAAACCTAAATTTAAACTTGATTACCTGGCAAATAGCGGCGTAGGGGTTTCGACCAGCAGGTTTGGAACAGGGGTTCAAGGTGGTATAGTTGGGATGTTCAGTGATATTTTGGGTAAAAATCAAATTGTTGCCAATTTATCTGTAAATGGAGAAATCTATGATTTTGGTGGTCTTGTTGGCTACATCAATCAGCAAAGCAGAATCAACTGGGGTTTTGCATTATCTCATATTCCATACATTACCGGATTTAGAGACATTGCACAGGAACAAATTGACCAGAGCGATGGTACCAAGCTAGATGTTATAAACGACAGAACTAACTTAATAAGGACATTTGAAGACCAGGCTCAAGTATTTGGAGCATATCCGTTTAATAAAGTGCATAGGTTTGAACTGGGTGGTGCATTTTCGCGTTACAGCTACCGTATAGATCGTATAAGCAACTATTATGATGAAACTGGTTCTTATTATCTAGGTTCTGAAAAGAAAAAGATCCCCACAGAACAGGCTTCTCGGGAACTAGGTATACCTTTCAATTCCTTTACTATTTTCCAGGCTAATGCTTCATTTGTTGGCGATAACTCTATCATGGGTGTTACCTCTCCTCTTGATGGTTTTAGATACAGAGTTGGAGCTGAGCAATATTTTGGTGATTATAGTTTCTCAGCGATTACTGTTGATTTGAGGAAATATGTACGCCTTAAGCCTTTCACTTTAGCGGCCCGGACTTACAATTACATTAGAATCGGGAGAGATGGTGAAAACCTATATCCATTGTATGCAGGGTATCCATACTTAATTAGGGGTTATGAAGCAAACTCTATGTATAACAGCAATAATATAGGAGGAACCTTTGATATCAATCAGTTGTCAGGAAGTAAGATTGCTGTTGTAAACTTTGAAGTACGTTTGCCTTTTACCGGCCCTAAAAAGTTAGCACAAATACCATCTAAGCTTTTATTCACAGATTTAAACTTGTTCTTTGATGCAGGGTTAGCGTGGGATGAAGATTCAAAAGTAGTTTTCAAGAGCCAGCCTAATGGAGTTTTATTACCAAACGGAAAGCCTGCTGAAAGAGTACCAGCTTTAAGTGCTGGTATTTCTCTTAGAGTAAATGTATTTGGATACTTTGTATTAGAACCTTATTATGCTTTTCCATTCCAGCGTAAAGATGTTAAAGCCGGTGTATTCGGGCTAACATTTGCTCCTGGTTGGTAGGCACATTACTTAATCGTATTGTTAAAATGCCTGATAGAAGCATTTCTATCAGGCATTTTATATTTAAGAGTACATATTAAATGGCAAGTTCACCTGATTGATCATCTTCTTGCTTGAGATGATATGTTCAAAGTCCAATCCAATAGTTAAATCAACCCAGTCAGGGTTGCAAGATCTCACTACCCTCTCCTTCTGCATTCTGGTGAATCTGCTCATTAATTTAAATCTGCTTAAGGCCTGTGCTTCAGTTTTAAATTCTTCAAAATATACCAATCTGGTAAGCTGTTGACTGCTATCAAAAAACAAAGAAGGCATTTGCTTATAGAAATCGAGTGTTTTAATTAAATCAGAACTCATTCCAACGTGTAAACTAGTACGGTTTCTGTCTGTGACAATGTATACGAACTTTTTCATGGCCTTAAGCTTAAATTGTTATAAACTAAATTAATTAGTACTCCCTTTGGATATTCAAATAAATAATACTAACTTTATTGGCACAATAATACTAACTATTTTAGTAAAAACAAATAAATTTTAAATTTTTATTTTATGTCAAATATTTCATCCAACCTTAAGTACTTAAGAAAGAAAAAAGGCCACACACAGCAGCAATTTGCTGATGCAATGGGAATTAAAAGATCATTGATTGGCGCTTACGAAGAGGACAGAGCTGAACCAAAATATGATTTACTAAAAAAAATAGCAGAATATTTTGAACTGACTATAGATGAATTCATCAATGAAAATATAAACGATAGTTGGAAACCTAAACCTAAAAGCCAGGGTTCAAACCTTAGAATTCTGAGTATATCGGTAGATAAAGATGATAACGAGAATATTGAGATGGTTCCTGTTAAGGCAAGTGCCGGATATTTAAATGGCTTCGCAGATCCACAGTATATTAAAGACCTTCCAAAGTTTCAACTGCCTCTGCCCTTTTTAAAACAAGGTACCTTCAGAGCTTTTGAAATTGTTGGTGATTCTATGTTGCCTATTCAATCAGGAAGTGTAATACTCGGAGAATACCTTGACAACTGGAATGATGTTAAAACTGGCGAAACTTACGTTATTATTAGTAAGAATGAAGGCGTAGTTTATAAAAGAGCCGGCAATCGTTTCAAAGAAAACAAAGAGTTGAAGCTAATCTCAGACAATAAGGTCTATGACCCTTACACTATAGCAGCAGAAGACATTTTGGAGATATGGAAAGCAAAAGCTTATATATCGTCTACCCTACCTGACCCTACACCTGAACCTACTATTGAAACGCTAACGAATATGATGTCTCAAATGCAGAAATCAATATCTCAGCTAAACAAGAATTAATAAGCTACACGACGGCAATAAATGAATAAAGCTGAACAATTCATAAGGGGAAAACTACTCAACAGGACTGAAAAAGGCTCATTAAGGAAATTATCTGCAAAGGTTTTCCCTGTTGATTTCTGTTCTAATGATTACCTGGGCTTTGCAAGATCCTCTGCGTTGAAATTGGCAACAGATGAGTTATTATTACAGATTCCTCAATACCGTAATGGTTCTGCAGGTTCTCGTTTATTAAGCGGCAATCACTCGTTCACAGAAGAAACTGAAGCGTTGATTGCTGATTTTCATCATGCAGATAGTGGCCTCATCTTTAATTCAGGATATGATGCTAATATTGGTCTTATCTCTAGTTTAGCCCAACGTGGCGATACCATTATATGTGATGAACTGATTCATGCGAGTCTTATAGATGGTGCACGTCTTACTCATGCCAACCGATACTCCTTTAAGCATAATAACTTAGAGGATCTTGAAGCTAAACTAAAGGTCTCAAAGGGTAATATATACGTGATTGCAGAAAGTGTTTATTCTATGGATGGTGATATTACACCATTATCTGAAATAAACACCTTGTGCGAAAAGTATGAAGCAAATTTGATTGTTGATGAAGCTCATGCTTTGGGTATTTTCGGAAATCATGGACATGGACTAGTACAAGAAGCAGGATTAGAGCGCAAGGTATTTGCGCGAGTTGTAACCTTTGGCAAAGCATTGGGCTGTCATGGAGCAATTGTACTTGGAAGCACTCTTCTACGCAATTACCTTATAAATTTTGCTCGCTCCTTCATCTACTCAACAGCAGCTCCCATTCATGCTATTGCAGCTATAAGAGCTGCTTACCAAATGCTTATTGAAACCGATTACCAACCATTAATTGCTGAGAAGATTGCATTATATACTGCTTTCATTTCCGATATTGAGGGTATTGCTCCTAGTCCAAGTACAATACAGACTATTACATATAATAGCAATCAAAAAGCTAAATTTGCTGCCGAGACATTGCAAAACAAAGGTATTGATGTTCGTGCAATTTTAAGTCCAACTGTTCCGGAAGGAAAAGAACGCCTAAGAATATGCTTACATCTTTTTAATACCGATAAAGAAATTAAAATGCTTGTCGACGAACTCATATTATTAAAAGAACATGAATAATACATATTTCATTACCGGAATAGGAACCGGTATTGGCAAAACAGTTGTAAGTTCAATATTAACAGAGAAACTACACGCAGATTACTGGAAACCCATACAGTCAGGAGATTTGGATGTAAGCGACAGCTTATTTGTTGGAAACCTGATAAGTAATACAAAAACAGTTATACATCCTGAAAGATATAGACTTGGCCAACCACTTTCGCCTCATCTCTCAGCTAAAATAGATGGCCTACATATCACTATTGATTCTATAAAAAAACCGTTTACAAACAATAGTCTGATCATTGAGGGCGCCGGAGGTTTAATGGTACCATTAAACGACAAGGAGCTTATATGCGACCTTATCAAGTCACTTGGAGCAAAGGTTATCGTAGTCTCACAAAACTATCTTGGAAGCATTAATCATACCTTGCTTACACTGGAAGCACTTAAGGCAAATAAGATTCCTATAGAGGGCTTAATATTTAATGGTACAGCGAACCATGAAACTGAAAATTACATCGAAAATTATAGTGATGTTAGGGTAATTGGCAAGATTCCGTTTATGAGCAGAATTGACAAGGAGCATATCATTAGTGCCGGTCAATACATCAATTTATAAAATAAACGACATAAAAAAGGGAACTAAATTAGTTCCCTTTTTTTATAACCTTAAGTTATATCTATTTTACTGCATCAATTACAGCTTTAAAAGCTTCTGGATGGTTCATAGCTAAATCAGCTAAAACTTTACGGTTTAAACCGATATTTTTAGTGGCTAGTTTACCAATTAATTGAGAGTAAGATATACCGTGTTGACGTGCTCCAGCGTTGATACGTTGAATCCACAATCCACGAAATTCTCTTTTCTTAACTTTACGGTCACGGTATGCATATTGCAAACCTTTTTCTACCGTATTTTTAGCAATGGTGAAAACCTTGCTTCTTGATCCCCAATAGCCTTTGGCTAAATTAAGAACTTTTTTCCTTCTTCTTCTCGAAGCTACTGCGTTTACCGAACGTGGCATGTTTTTGTTGTTTTTGATAAGCGGTGTTGCGTATTACAGCAAACTTACTACCGGATACCTGGTTAAAAATTAATTATTTACCGATTGCAAGCATACGTTTAACGTTGCCCATGTCAGCGTCTGACACCATTGAAGTGTGTCCTAAGTTACGCTTACGTTTAGTTGACATCTTTGTTAAGATGTGGCTTTTGTATGCGTTCTTCCTTGCGATTTTACCTGTTCCAGTAAGCGAAAAACGCTTTTTAGCACTGGAATTGGTTTTCATTTTTGGCATAACCTGTTTTTATTTATGTAATTTATTTATTTCTTAGCAACTTTTGGAGCAAGTGTTAAAAACATACGCTTACCCTCTAATTTAGGTAACAATTCTACCTTACCTATATCCTCTAGAGCTTGAGCAAACTTTAGAAGCAAAATTTCTCCCTGCTCTTTATAAACGATTGCCCTACCTTTAAAGTGAACGTAAGCTCTAACTTTCTCACCATTCTCAAGGAAACTAACAGCATGCTTTAGTTTAAATTGAAAATCGTGATCGTTAGTGTTAGGTCCAAATCTGATTTCCTTAATAACAGTTTGCTTAGCGTTAGCTTTAATCTCTTTCTGCTTTTTCTTTTGCTCGTAAACGAACTTGCTGTAATCGATTATTCTACATACTGGTGGAACTGCATTTGGAGAAATCTCCACTAAATCCAATTCTAACTCATCGGCAAGGGCCAAAGCTTTTGCCAAAGGATAGATCCCCGGTTCAACATTATCTCCAGCTAATCTTACCTCTTGTGCCCTGATAAACTGATTAATATTATGTTCTGCTTCTTTTTTCTTAAAAGGAGGACGTGGTCCCCTATTAAATCCTGGTCTGCCTAATGCCAAATTTGTATTTTATTTAAACTGTTATTTCTTTTATTAATAATTCACTAAACTCTTGCAGGGACATTTCACCTAAATCACCTTCTCCATGTTTCCTTACAGAAACCTTTCCTTCGGCCATTTCCTTCTCTCCAATAATCAACATATAAGGTATTTTTTTAACCTCTGCGTCTCTGATTTTCCTTCCAATCTTCTCGTCACGAAAGTCAATCAGCCCGCGAATATCGGAATTATTTAGTTCATCTGAAACTTTTTTTGCATATTCTTCATACTTTTCTGAGATAGGAAGGATAATAAATTGTTCAGGTGAAAGCCATAATGGAAAATTACCGGCGCAATGTTCAATCAAAACTGCGATAAAACGCTCCAGGGAACCAAATGGAGCCCTATGGATCATTACCGGTCTGTGTTTCTGGTTATCACTACCTGTATATTCTAGTTCAAAGCGCTCTGGTAAATTATAATCAACCTGAATAGTTCCAAGTTGCCATTTTCTACCCAATGCATCTTTAACCATGAAATCTAATTTCGGGCCATAAAATGCTGCTTCGCCGTATTCTACAACTGTTGGTAAACCTTTCTCTGCAGCTGCTTCAATAATAGCAGATTCTGCAAGATGCCAGTTCTCATCACTTCCAATATATTTCGCTTTGTTTTCAGGATCTCTTAACGAAACCTGAGCGATATAATCATTGAAACCTAATGATTTAAATACGTAAAGTACAAGGTCGATTACTTTTTTAAACTCTTCTTTTACCTGATCTGGGCGACAGAATAAATGCGCGTCATCCTGAGTAAATCCACGAACTCGTGTTAAGCCATGAAGCTCTCCACTTTGCTCATAGCGATATACTGTACCAAACTCAGCGAAACGCAAAGGAAGATCCTTATACGAACGTGGTTTAACTTTATATATCTCGCAATGGTGCGGACAATTCATCGGTTTAAGGAAAAACTCCTCTCCCTCTTGTGGTGTCTTTATTGGCTGAAAAGCATCTTTACCATATTTCTCATAGTGACCAGAAGTAATGTATAAGTTCTTGTGGCCAATATGTGGAGTTACTACTTGCTCATACCCCGCCTTACCTTGTGCTTTAGTTAAAAACTGCACCAAACGCTCGCGTAATGCCGCACCTTTAGGTAACCACAATGGCAATCCCATACCTACTTTTTCAGAAAAAGCAAATAATTCAAGTTCCTTACCCAGCTTTCTGTGATCTCTTTTCTTAGCCTCTTCAATCATATGAAGGTATTCAGTAAGCTCACTTGCTTTAGGGAAAGTTACTCCATAAATACGGGTAAGTTGTTTTTTGGTTTCATCGCCACGCCAGTAAGCGCCGGCAACGTTCATCAATTTTACAGCTTTAATAAACCCTGTATTAGGAATATGCGGGCCACGACATAAATCGGTAAATTGTCCTTGAGTATAAAAAGTGATCTTGCCGTCTTCAAGGCCGTCAATAAGATCTAACTTATATTCATCTCCTTTTTCGGTAAAATACTTAACAGCATCAGCTTTTGAAATTGCTTCTCTAACAAAAACCTCTTTCTGTTTTGCCAATTCAATGATTTTTGCTTCTATAGCTTTAAAATCATCTGAAGAAAACTCTCTGTCGCCAAAATCTACATCGTAGTAAAATCCGGTTTCAATTGCAGGACCGATACCAAATTTTGTACCTGGATACAGTGCTTCTAATGCCTCAGCCATAATGTGGGCTGATGAATGCCAGAAAGTAGCTTTACCGGCAGTATCATTCCATGTTAAAAGTTTTAAAGAAGCATCAGACTCAATTGGTCTCGATGAATCCCAAACCTCACCGTTAACTTCAGCAGCTAAAACATTGCGGGCTAAACCCTCAGAAATTGATAATGCAATTTGGTGGGCAGTTGTGCCCTTTTCGTACTGACGGCTAGAGCCATCAGGTAGTGTAATGTTAATCATCTACAACTATGATTTAAATAATTAATTGATTTATAATACTTTATACAAAATCTATTATACGTGCAATAAAACATTGTATAAATAACAGCTTTTTTGTTTGCTGTTATTGCAAAGATACTATTTAAGAACTAAAATTTAACAGAAAATTAAATAGTGATAGCCTATTTTTGCTAACAGTTTGAAGTTAAGACATACTAGATCGAGATTTAAATATTATATCTTTAAAAGCCTTTTTAAATCATGAAGAAATTAACCCTCATCACATCAATTGCGATTCTTGTACTTGTAAGCTGTAAGAAAGAGCAGCAGATTAGTTCCCCTCCAATAATTACTAAGCTTACAATAAATGCCTCCATATCAAATGTTTTAATCCTGGGAAACAGTATTACGTTTTCACCAGCCGATAGTAAGGTTGGCTGGCTTGGTAACTGGGGAATGGCTGCAAGCGCACCTGAATTAGATTATGTACATTTATTAACAGCTAAATTTAAAAGCTTAAATCCTAAATGCATGGTAACTGCAAGAAATATTAGCCGTTTTGAGCGCGAATACAAAACATATAATTATCATAAGGATTATAAGGAATTTCAAGATTTACATCCTGATCTTATTATATTAAGAATTGGCGAAAATGTTGAACAAATTGGTTTAAATAAATCAGAATTTGAAGGAAAATACGTTCAGCTTTTAACCTTTCTTAAGCAAAACAATGCCAATGTTAAAATTCTTGCAGCAGGTTCATTTTGGGGTAATGATCCGGTTGATAAAATCATGAATGAACACTCAAAATTTGTTCCCCTCAAAAATTTATCTTACGATCAAACTTACAAAGCAAAAGGATTATTTGATAATTATGGCGTATCAGAGCATCCTTCAGATAGCGGTATGAAGGCCATAGCCGAAATTATATGGAATGGCCTTGATAAACTATAAATCGTTAATTAATATTCTGTACTTTCTAACCATCCATTTGCCAATACATCGGCTAAATGCATCGTTTTAAGTGGAATATTATTTTTATCGATATACCCCTGTAAGTGCATCAGGCACGATAAGTCTGTAGAAATTACATACTCAGCGCCTTGTTCCAGCGCGTTATTTACTTTCTGCTCGGCCATTGCTGATGAAATAGCATCAAATTTAACAGCGAACGTACCACCAAAACCGCAGCACATATCGGTATCTTTCATCTCTACCATTTCGAGTCCATGTACCTTAGATAAAAGTAACCTTGGTTCTTCTTTGATTTTACATTCGCGCAGACCACTGCATGAATCATGATAAACAGCTTTCCCATCCAGTTCCGCACCAAAGTAGTCTCTTTTTAAAACGTTTACCAGAAAATCTGAAAGCTCAAAAATATTTGACTGTATGTTTCTACACTTGTTGTGAACTGTTGTATTGGTAAACAGGTCACTATAGCCGCTTTTAACCATTCCTACACATGAAGCAGATGGCGCTACTATATAATCAGTTTCAGAAAAATCACTTAAAAACTTATTGCCCGTTTCTTTAGCTTGCTCCCAGTAACCGGCATTATAGGCCGGCTGACCGCAACAAGTTTGATTCGAATTATAGAACACTTCACAACCAGCTTTTTCTAATAACTTTATGGTATTAAAAGCCGTTTCCGGATACAACTGGTCAACAAAACAGGGTACAAATAATTCTACTCTCATTAATAATTAGGTATTTTTTTTAGATTTTCATTTAGTTTAGCAAATTATAAACGCATAATGGCATCAGGTATGTATCTTAAAGCGGCAATTAAATTAGGCTGCTTTTTTAGCTGCTCGAACTTCAACCCTTTTAAGCACCAACAAAAACACCAAACCTATTATAAAAAATGATGCCAAAGCTATTATAGAATTCCGCATATCCCCGGTTGCTTCTTCAATATAAGCAAAACTAAACAAACCAATTACAATTGCCATTTTTTCGGTTACATCATAAAAACTAAAGAATGAAGCAGTATCCGGAGTATCTGAAGGCAAATATTTTGAATATGTTGATCTTGATAGCGACTGAATTCCCCCCATAATTAAACCAACTATAGCAGCCAATCCATAGAACTGATATTCATTAGTAATAAAATAAGCGCAATAACAAGCAGCTATCCAAACCAGTACGACAAAAATCAGCACCCGGACGTTACCTATTTTCTTGGCAAAATGCGACATCATCATGGCACCCAATATGGCCACCAACTGTATAATTAAAATGGTTACAATAAGCTTAGAAGTTCCTAATTGTAACGTTTTCTCTCCAAATCCAGCGGCCGCAAGCATAATGGTTTGCACACCCATAGAATAAAAGAAAAACGCCAATAAAAACATTTTAAGCACTTTCATGTGGCTTAGCTGTTTCCACACCTTAGAAAGCTCCTGAAAACCGCTTCTAACAACGCTTTTATTAATAGCAGAATAATTTGGACTACCTGCTGGAAGTTTTTTAAATGGAATCTGAGCAAAGCCTATCCACCAGATCCCAACCAATAAGAAAGATAATCTTGGTGGAAACGACAAATCAGTTATACCAAATAGCTCGGGCTTCAACACAAATACAAAGCAGATAATCTGAAGTAAAACACTACCTACATAACCGTAAGAAAAGCCTTTAGCACTAACGGTATCCTGCTGATCTACAGTAGCAATTTCGGGCAGGTAAGAGTTATTGAACAACACCCCTCCTATGTATCCCATGGCTGCTATTGCAAAACAAATGATGCCAAGCTCCAATGTATCCAGTTTAAAGAAATATAAACCCATACAAGCTATCCCACCTATGTAGGTGAAGATTTTCATAAAAACCTTCTTGTTACCGCGATAATCGGCTATAGATGAAAGGATAGGCAATGCCAAAGCCATTATCAAATACGCTACAGAAAGTGCATAATTCGACAAGGCTGTATTGGTAAAAGTTCTTCCAAAAAAAGAAACCTTATCACCATGTTCCTTCGTGGTAGTTATTATTGTATAATATGTAGGAAAAATGGTAGAGGTAATTACTAAATTATATGCTGAATTGGCCCAGTCAAAAAATGCCCAGGAGCGAATGACTTTTTTGTCGTTTTTTTGTTCCATGTGTTAAATGAGACAGCTAAAGTAGCTAAAAAACAGTATTCAGGGTTAATTTACTTTCTCCAATTTGGTAGCTCCTGACTTTTTCTCATCAACATTTCTAGGATTCCCTTTATAATAAACCTCACTTGTACCCGAAGTTTTAATTTTTAAATCGTTCAGTACATTTATATTAGCCTTCCCCATCCCATCGATGGTCATATCATAAATACCTGCTACAAAATTGAATGCATTAACTGAGGCGGTCCCTTTAGTTGATAAATTATGTACGCCCGTTTGCCCGGTTAAAGCAAGTTTACCGATTCCATCAATTTTAGTAGTCAGTTTGGATGCACTCAAATCTAGCATAACATCTGATGTACCTTCGAGTTTTAAATCTACATCAGTTGCATAAATACGACCTTCGCCAACTACTTTAACACTTCCAACAGTATTCAGTTTTTTTAACTCGCCAATCCCTGCACGAACAACAACTGAGTCCGATCCGCAATACATTCCATCCTCCAACTTTATCCTAAGTTCCCCACTACTCACATCCGTTCTAACCAGGTTAACAATGTTCGAATCTGCTTCGATCTTTACGGAATAAGAACTATCCTGTGTCATCACTAACTTAATAGCTCCTGTAACTTTTATCTGATCAAAATTCTTTACAACGGCATCTTTAACCACATGCTTACCTGAATCCTGGATACATTCAGTAGAACAACCTGCCATAAGAACAGGAATAGCAAGGGCAATAGTAATAGTTTTCCTCATAATACTAAAGGTAATAATTTTTCCCATCTGTCTTAATTTTTCCGGCATCAAGCAATTCCCTTATCCGGTTTAGTTTTTCATTTTCGGGGCCAACTTTTATCCCCGCTACCAATTCAGCTAAATCATGACTATTGCTCTGTAGCAAAGTAACAATCTCGAAATCTATCGTATCAGATAACTGATCAAGATCATCGGCCTTTTTTTCAGCAAGGCAGATGTCGCACACCCCACATTTTTCAGAATCAGGTTCATCAAAATAAGCCAGCAACTGAATGCTTCTGCATTCCGGTTTTCCGGCATAGGCCAGAACGGCATTTATCTGATCTGTCTGAATTTTCTTACGTAGTTCAATGTATTTTACATCGATATCTATATGTAGTAAATCCACTCTGGCACGTATATATTGCAGCTGTGGTTGATCTGTTTGAGGTAAATAAGACAAAATACCCTGATCCTGTAGGTTATTCAACAACCTCACCACATCATTAAATGACATTCTTACTTTCTTAGCGATCTCTGCTTCCTGAATTTTCACATATTGATCAAAAGCCCCACCGTACGATCTTAAAACGGCTTTAATAAGAGGATCATAGCCTGCATTTTCTATTTGAAAACGATAAACATCTTCATTACCAACTGTAAATAACACCCTCGACTGTAGAAAAACATTTTCCGACAAGGTGATATATCCGTCGCGTTCTAAAAACTTTAACGCTGCCAGTGTTTTTATTACACCAACATTAAACCGCTTACAAAAGTCGGCAATGTCAAAGTTAAAACTCAGGCCCTCTCCTGCCCCAAATGCCAACTGAAAGTAGTTACCTAAATAATGATAGATCTTTTTAATCTCATCTAATGTAGGGAAGCTATTTGCGTATTTGGCTTGCAAAGCCATCTGATCTGATTTATTAGACAGCAAAACACCATAAGATCGTCTCCCATCTCTACCAGCCCTGCCTGCTTCCTGATAATAAGCTTCTAAGCTATCTGGCAAATCCAGGTGGACTACAAATCGAACGTCTGGTTTATCAATACCCATCCCAAAAGCATTGGTGGCTACCATGACACGGATTACGTTCTTCCTCCAGTCTTCCTGTCGTTTAAAGCGCTCTTCTTTTTCAACTCCTGCATGATAAAAATCGGCGGCAATACCGTTCCTTTTCAAAAACAACGCTATTTCGGAAGTTTCACGCCGATTGCGTACATAAACCAGTCCGCTGCCTTTTACATTTTTAACAATATCTATCAGCTTTTTGTGTTTATCTTCGTCGTTTAAAACTACATAACTCAAGTTTTTACGTGCAAAACTTTGCACAAAAATCTTAGCATTTTTAAACTGTAATTTATCTACTATATCATTTCGAACAAACTGAGTAGCTGTAGCGGTTAAAGCCAAAACCGGAACCTTTGGATGAATCTCCCTGATTTCACTAACCAATAAATATGGTGGTCTGAAATCGTAACCCCATTGCGACACACAATGCGCCTCATCAACTGCAATAAGGTTTACATTCATATAAGAAATCCTTTCCCTTACCAACTCAGAAAGTAAGCGCTCCGGCGAAAGATATAGAAATTTAATATTGCCATAAATGCAGTTATCCAAAAGGATATCGATTTCCCGCTTGCCCATACCTGCATAAATGGCCACAGCATTGATGCCTTTTTCCTTTAATCCCTCTACTTGATCTTTCATTAATGCTACCAAAGGTGAAACAACAATGCATATTCCTTCCATTACCATTGCTGGTACCTGAAAGCAAAGTGATTTACCTCCTCCCGTAGGTAATAATGCTAAGGTGTCATTTCCGTTTAAAACTGACCTGATAATTTCATCCTGCAGGGGCCTGAAACTATCAAATCCCCAGTATCGTTTTAATATCTCTACTTCACTCATAAAAAGGTTATGCTCAAAACTATAAAAATGAACTGATATTACTAAATTGCGGGCTCATTAACATCCGCTGCTTATGAAAACATCATTACCTCTATTATGTTTCCTAACTATATTCCATTTCAGCTACGCCCAGGAAAAAAAATGGGACATTGAAAAATATCAGGGTCCGACTAAAACGTTTAATATTAGCACAGACGAAGGAACCTGGATGAATTTAGATGTAAGCGCTGATGGTAAAGATATCGTTTTTGATCTTTTAGGTGACATCTATGCCATGCCCATTACGGGTGGTACCGCAACACTTTTAAGCGGAGGAATTGCCTGGGAGGTGCAGCCACGTTTTAGTCCGAATGGCAAATACATATCTTTTACGAGTGATAAAAGTGGAGCCGATAATATCTGGATTATGAACCGCGATGGTTCTAATAAAAAACAGGTTACCAAAGAAACATTCAGGCTGCTAAACAATGCAACCTGGATGCCCAATAGCGAATATTTTATTGCCCGTAAACACTTTACCGGAAGCCGTTCTTTAGGTGCCGGAGAAATGTGGATGTATAGTATATATGGTGGTGAGGGTGTACAGCTAACTCAAAGGAAAAATGACCAGCAAGATGCCGGCGAGCCTAACGTATCACCTGATGGCAGATATTTATACTTTAGTGAAGATGTATCACCTGGTCCTAATTTTGAGTATAGCAAAGATCCAAATGGTGTAATTTATGCCATCCGTCAACTAGATCTTACTACCGGAAAATTAACCGATCTGATAGAGCAACCTGGTGGTTCTGCTCGTCCACAGATATCGCCTGATGGCAAAATGATGGCCTACGTAAAACGCGTAAGGCTAAAATCTGTACTCATTGCACAGAATATCAAATCAGGTGAAGAATGGACTTTAACCGAAGATCTTACACATGATCAACAAGAAACATGGGCTATATTTGGTGTTTATCCAAACTTTGCATGGACTCCTGATTCTAAAAACATCGTTTTCTATTCTAAAGGAAAAATCAGAAAAATTGAGCTAAGCTCATTGGTTATTTCAGATATTCCCTTTAAAGTAACCAGCACGCAAACCGTACAGGAGTCTTTGCATTTCCCGAAACAGGTTTTTAGTACTGAGTTCACTTCAAAAATGATAAGACAGTTAACCACCTCCCCTGACGGGAAGTTTGTAGTTTTTAACGCTGCAGGTTTTTTGTATAAAAAGGAGCTTCCGAATGGCATGCCTGAAAGAGTTACCAACGGTATTGATTTCGAATTTGAACCAGACATTAGTCCGGATGGAAAATCTGTCATCTACACCACCTGGAGTGATGAATTTAAAGGGGCAATTAAAAAAGCGGACTTAAAATCTGGAAAAACAGTACCCCTAACCGAGGAAAAAGGCTTTTATTACTCTCCTACTTATTCGACCAAGGGTGATAAAATTGTGTACCGAAAAGGTGTAGGAAATGATGTTTTAGGTTATGCATACGGCCGTGGTACCGGTATTTTTACCATGACGGCAGATGGCGCCGGAAAAACGCTGGTATCTGAAAGTGGTATAAAACCTCAATTTAATAAGGATGATACACGCATCTTTTTTCAGGGCTATGAAAATGGCAAAAAAGCTTTTAAAAGCGTCGACTTAAATGGCGGTAATCCACTTACACATTACACTTCGACATATGTTACACAATTTTGCCCTAGTCCAGATGGAAAATGGATGGCTTTTACAGAATTATTTAACGCATACATTACCCCAATGGTTACCACAGGTGCGCCTTTAGACCTTTCATCAACAAACAAAGCCATTCCACTAACCAGGGTTACAAAAGATGCAGGTACTTATTTACACTGGAGTAATGATGGCAGCAAACTGCTATGGACATTAGGAGAACAATATTTTAGTCGCGAAATCAAAAACACCTTTAATTTTATAGAAGGCGCTCCGCAGACTATTCCGCCGCCTGATTCGACAGGTATTTCTATTGGTTTACGTTTAAAAACTGATGTTCCTGATGGCATAACCGCTTTAAAAGGTGCCCGAATAATTTCTATGAAAGGCGATGAAGTAATTGAAGAAGGAACAATTATAATAGATCATAATAAAATTGCAGCGGTAGGCAAAGCTAGTGAAGTAAGCATACCTGATGGTGCTAAAGTGATTGATGTAACCGGAAAAACCATAATGCCAGGTATTATAGACGTACATGCACATTTGCGTACTAGTCCTGACGGCATTAGTCCACAACAGGATTGGTCATATCTGGCAAACCTTGCTTTTGGCGTAACTACTTCACATGATCCATCAAGCAACACAGAAATGGTGTTCAGTCAATCAGAAATGATCAGGTCAGGTCGTATGGTTGGTCCAAGACTATACTCTACTGGGTCTATATTATACGGTGCAGATGGCGATTTCAAAGTAGTAATTAATAATTTAGATGATGCTTTATCTAATCTTAGAAGATTAAAAGCAGTAGGCGCTTTTTCTGTAAAATCTTACAATCAGCCACGTCGCGATCAGCGTCAGCAGATTATAGAGGCTGCCCGTCAATTAAAAATGGAAGTAGTGCCGGAAGGTGGTTCAACCTTTTTTACCAATATGAATATGATTTCTGATGGTCATACTGGTATTGAACACAGCATTCCGGTTGCTCCGGTTTATAAAGATGTAATTTCGTTTTGGAATAATACAAAAGTAGCTTACACACCTACCCTAATTGTAAGCTACGGTAGTCAGTGGGGTGAAAATTATTGGTACGACAGAACCAACGTGTGGGAAAACGAGCGACTGATGGCGTTTACACCTCGTCCTATAATAGATGCACGCTCCAGAAGAAGAACCACTTCAGAATATGGAGATTACGGACACATTGAGGTATCAAAAGCAGTTAAACAAATAGCTGATGGTGGCACTAAAGTAAACCTAGGAGCTCACGGACAAATTCAAGGTTTGGGAGCGCATTGGGAGCTTTGGATGCTGGTACAAGGCGGCATGACTCCTTTGCAAGCCATCAGATCGGCTACAGTTAATGGTTCATTATACCTGGGCATGAACAAAGAAATCGGTTCGCTGGAAAATGGAAAACTTGCCGATCTGGTAATTATGGACGCAAATCCATTGGACGACATCAGAAATTCTGAGAAGATTAAATATGTAATGATAAATGGTCGTCTTTATGATAGTTTATCTATGAACGAGATTGGCGGTCGTGAGAAATTACGTGGTAAACTGTGGTTTGAAATGGGTAAGGGAATGGTTTATAGCTTCCCAACAGGAAATGCTGAAACCTGGACTTTCACCACTCCAAATTGCGAGTAAATATCTCCTGTGTTGTTAGGACCTAATAGGCCCTAACAACACTTTACAAATTCTGCGCAATTACAAACCCATTGGCCCAGGCCCATTGAAAGTTATAACCGCCAAGCCAGCCGGTTACATCAACACATTCGCCCCCGAAGTACAATCCGGGTACGTTTTTACATTCAAGCGTTTTAGAGGAAAGTTCATTAGTATCAATGCCACCCCTCATTACCTCAGCTTTATCGTAGCCCTTATCTCCGGCAGGTTTTACCTTAAATAGGTGTATGGTTTTATTGATAAGTTCTAATTCTACTTTAGTTAATGATGCTACCTGCTTTTCTATTGGTAAAAACTTACTCATTGCGTCAGTAAGTTTCTTAGGGTAAAACCTATTAAATACGGTAGAAAGCAGAGATTTCCCATTCATCTTTCTTTCTTCTTCAATAAGGCTTGTAATATCTTTACCCGGCAGCAAGTCGACATTAATCTCTTCGCCTCTTCGCCAATAAGAAGAAATTTGTAAAATAGCAGGACCACTTAATCCCCAATGGGTAAACAGAATATTCTCTTCGAAAGCTATGCGGTGATTGCTTACTTCGCAAAAAACACTGTTTCCTGACAGTTGAGCATACCAATCTTCATTCTTACCGGTAATAGTTAAAGGAACCAAAGCAGGTGCAGTTTCAATAATATTTAAGCTATGTTTTCTGGCAAAACGAAGTGCGAAATCTGTGGCTCCCATTTTGGGTATTGGCAATCCACCTGTAGCTACTACCAGCTTTGGCGCTTTTAGAGTGCGTTGCTTCCCTCCTTTTTCGTATTTTATTTCAAAAGAACTATCGTTAATAATTTCAATTTCCGATACCTGTGCATTGCAAATAATCTGCTGCTCAAAATCGGTACATATCATAGTAAATACTTCTACAATATCTTTCGCGTTTTTACCGTCCGGAAAAAGTTGACCTAATGTCTTCTCCTTTCCTATGATGCCATAAGTTTCAAAAAAGCTGACAGTATCATCAACAGTCCACTGCGTAAATGCCGATTTACTGAAATGTTTATTGTTAGATATAAACTGTTCATCACTAGCAAACAGGTTGGTATAGTTACACCTACCGCCACCAGAGATCAGGATTTTAGCTCCCGGTTTATCGCTTTTTTCGAGTAGGATAACCTTTTTTCCAAGGTATCCCGCCTGCACTGCACACATCAATCCACACGCCCCGGCTCCAATAATTATAGCATCTGCATCCATCAATCCGTTTATATTGTTATTTTTGTGCAAAATAAGCATAACTTTTTCATATTGATATGGCAAAACAGATAAGTGATTTAAAATTGGGCATACTTGGCGGCGGACAATTAGGTAGGATGCTGATACAAGAGGCTATCAATTATAACTTAACCACTTTAATTTTAGATCCCGACAACGACGCACCTTGTAAACATATAGCGAACTACTTTGAGTGTGGCTCAATTACTGATTTCGATACCGTTTATAATTTTGGAAAAAAAGCCGACATCATTACTATTGAAATAGAAAAAGTAAATATAGAGGCACTTGAACAGTTAGAAAAAGAAGGAAAACATGTTTACCCGCAATCGAGGGTAATCCGTTTAATTCAGGACAAAGGTGTTCAAAAACAGTTTTTTAAAGAGAATAATATCCCTACTGCTCCGTTTCAACTGGTAAACAGTAAGGAGGAAATGTTGAACAGCAACATTCCTTTCCCTTATATGCTTAAACAGCGCAAAGATGGCTACGACGGCAAAGGGGTAATGAAAATTAATAATGCTGCTGATGTTGAAAATGCATTTGACGGTCCTTGTTTGATAGAAGAACTTGTAAATTTTGAGAAAGAAATTGCAGTTATTGTTGCAAGAAACCCTAATGGGGATATGAAAACTTTCCCAATGGTTGAAATGGAGTTCAATGCAGAAGCAAATCTGGTTGAGTTCCTGATCTCTCCTTCCACTTATCCCGAAGCTGTTCAGGAAAGAGCTGAGATTATTGCAAAAAACATAGCGTCATCACTAAATATTACTGGATTATTGGCGGTTGAAATGTTCATTACCAGAGATGGTGATATTTTAGTAAATGAATTGGCTCCTCGCCCTCACAATAGTGGCCATCAAACCATTGAAGGTAATTATGTTTCTCAGTTTGAGCAGCATTTAAGGGCTATTTTTAATTTGCCTTTAGGTGATACCCGTTCAATAAACAACGCGGTAATGATTAACCTACTTGGTGAGAAAAATCATAATGGGGTAGCAAAATACCATGGTTTAGAAAAAATCATGGCTATTGACGGTGTATATGTACATTTGTACGGAAAGAAATATACCAAGCCTTTCCGCAAAATGGGTCACATTACTGTTGTTGACCAAAACCGTGAAAGTGCAATAGAAAAAGCAAATTATATTAAACATACATTAAAAGTTATTTCCTAATGAGCGTACAAGTTGGCATTATAATGGGTAGCAAATCTGATCTTCATATTATGAAGGATGCTGCTGATGTTTTTAAAGAATTCGGCGTAGAATTCGAAATGACAGTTGTTTCTGCTCACCGTACTCCTGAAAGGATGTTTGATTATGCAAAGCAGGCTGCTGATCGTGGTTTAAAAGTGATTATTGCAGGTGCTGGTGGTGCAGCACATTTACCTGGAATGGTAGCTTCCATTACTGTTTTACCAGTAATCGGAGTTCCTGTAAAATCTTCAAACTCTATTGATGGATGGGACTCGATCCTTTCTATTTTACAAATGCCTAATGGCATTCCTGTTGCTACTGTTGCACTTAATGCAGCAAAAAATGCAGGATTGCTAGCGGTCCAGATACTTTCTACAGCTGACGCAAGTCTTGCTGTTAAAATGCAGGCTTACAAAGATGAGCTTAGAAAGAAAGTTGAAGAAAGTGCTTTGGAGATGTAGAGGAGCATTTGTCAGTAGTTAGATATTAGTACTTAGTATTTAGAAGCATTGGTTTTTTAACCATATCTAAATACTAAGTACTAATATCTAACTACTAATTCAAATTAGGATTACTTGGAAAATTACTAACATGTGCATATTTCGGACCAAGGTTAACGATCACTTCTCTCCACAAACCTTCCTCGTCATTTGAAAAAACGACATCAGAATGATAACTATCTGACACTATCCAGGTGTTTTCTTTAAGCTCTTCTTTAAGCTGCTCTGTGCCCCAACCGGAATAGCCAATAAAAAACTTTATCTCGCTTGGTTCTATGATTTTACCGGTAATCAGAATTTTTAGGGCTTCAAAGTTGCCTCCCCAATAAACGGCTTTGGTAATTTCTTCCCCATCATTTAGTTTATCATAACAGCGATGAAGAAAATGGATAGTATCTGTACCAACAGGCCCGCCTATATATAAAGGAAAGTCTGCATTTTCTAATTCAGGGATCACGTCGCTTAATAGAAGCGCACTTTTTTGGTTCAATATAAAACCAACGGTTCCCTCTTTCTGATGCTCCGTAATTAAAACTACAGAACGTCTAAAATTGGGATCCATTAAAAATGGTTCAGAAATTAACAATTTACCTACAGATGGCTCTAAGCGACTTAACATTTTAGAAATTTAAAACAAAATTAACTAAACTAACCCTATTTTTGTGTATGAACCTTACTAAAGAAAATATACAAAACCTACGCCAAGATTACCGTTCTGCTAGTCTCTCTGAAAATGACGTAAATGCGAATCCAATTCTTCAATTTAAAAACTGGTTTAAGGATGCAGTGGATGCACAGCTATATGAACCAAATGTGATGACTCTTGCTACTTGTGACAGATTTGGAAAGCCTTCCGCAAGGATTGTATTATTGAAGGATATTGACGAGGATGGTTTTGTATTTTACACCAATTATGAAAGTAAAAAAGGCATTGATATAGTTGAAAACCCTCAAGCTGCACTGGTTTTCTTTTGGCCAGAATTGGAGCGACAGGTACGTATTGAGGGCATGGTAAGTAAGGTTAGTGAGCAGGCTTCGTCTGATTATTTCCATTCTCGTCCGATAGGAAGTCAAATTGGTGCAACTGCCTCTCCACAAAGTAAGGTAATCAGTGGCAGGGAATCTCTAGAGCGTAAAGTTGAGGAACTTACTACCCAATATGAAGGTCAGGAAATCCCGCGTCCTTTACATTGGGGGGGGTATTTGGTTGAACCTACTCATATAGAATTTTGGCAAGGCAGACCAAGCAGACTTCACGACAGGATTGTTTACGATTTTGTGGAAGGTTCATGGATTATCAATAGATTAGCGCCGTAAAAAAACTGTAAATGAAAAACATCTCGGTAATTGGCTCAGGTACTATGGGCAACGGAATTGCACATACTTTTGCGCAATTCGGGTATCAGGTAAACCTTGTGGATATTAACAAGGAAGCTCTTGAAAAGGCGATAAACACGATCAGCAAAAACCTTGATCGCCAAGTTACAAAAGGGACAATCACGGAGGCGCAAAAGGCTGAAACACTTAAAAACATAACTGTGTTTACTGATATACAAACCGGTGTTGCTAATGCAGATTTAATTGTTGAAGCTGCTACCGAAAACCTCGACCTAAAACTGAAGATATTTAAAGATTTGGATGCATTTGCCAAGCCTCAAACTATTCTAGCCAGCAATACTTCTTCTATTTCAATTACCAAAATAGCCTCTGTTACTAACCGTGGCGATAAAGTTATTGGGATGCACTTTATGAATCCTGTACCGGTAATGAAATTGGTTGAAGTGATTCGTGGTTATGCAACAAGTAATGAGACTACTAATATAGTAATGGGACTTTCCAGAAAACTGGAAAAGGCACCTGTAGAAGTAAATGATTATCCTGGCTTTGTAGCCAATCGCATATTGATGCCCATGATAAATGAGGCTATTTACACACTTTATGAAAATGTTGCGGGTGTTGAAGAAATAGATACAGTAATGAAACTAGGAATGGCGCACCCTATGGGACCTTTGCAACTTGCAGATTTTATCGGTTTGGATGTTTGCTTGGCCATTTTACGTGTATTGCATGATGGATTTGGAAATCCTAAATACGCTCCATGCCCCTTATTGGTAAATATGGTTACAGCAGGTAACAAAGGAATAAAATCTGGTGAAGGTTTTTATAATTATGCCAATGGGGTTAAAGAAGCCAAAGTTGCGGGTAAGTTTAGTTAGTACTTAGTAGATAGTATTTAGTATTGGGTGTTTATTTAGTATTTAGTATTTAGTACTTAATGTACTTAATATTAAAGCGTTATTAGCAACTAACCGTATAGAATTTCATATATGTAATTTTAAATGTATTTTTGATACGTTTAGGAGTATTTGATGTTACTAAATATTAACTAAGCATCCAATACTCAGTACTAAATACTATCTACTAAATACTAAATAAACACCCAATACTAAGTACTAAATACTATCTACTAAATACTAAATAAACACCCAATACTAAGTACTAAATAAGCACTAAAATAAATGAACGAAAATCTTGATCCTTCTTCTGAAAGCCTGACTCCTATTGAGCGTGATATTGAGAAAGTGCTGCGTCCACAAGCTTTTGAGGACTTTACAGGGCAAGAGAAAATCATGGAAAACCTTAAAATCTTTGTAAAAGCTGCAAAGTTAAGGGAGGAACCATTAGATCACGTTCTATTACACGGCCCTCCGGGTTTAGGTAAAACTACACTATCGTACATCATTGCAAATGAAATGGGTGTAGGAATTAAGATTACCTCTGGTCCGGTTTTGGATAAACCTGGGGATCTAGCAGGTCTACTTACCAATCTCGACACTGGAGACATTCTGTTTATTGATGAGATTCACAGATTAAGTCCGCTTGTTGAAGAGTATTTATACTCTGCGATGGAGGATTTCAAGATTGATATCATGCTGGAAAGTGGGCCTAATGCCCGATCGGTACAAATTAGCCTGAATCCTTTTACATTAGTAGGTGCAACCACCCGTTCTGGCTTGTTGACTGCGCCGTTAAGAGCAAGGTTTGGGATCAACTCAAGACTAGCCTACTACGATGCCAAATTACTTACGACGATTGTTTTAAGGTCATCACATATACTAAACACACCAATTACTGAAGAAGGTGCATATGAAATAGCAAGGAGAAGTCGCGGTACACCTCGTATTGCCAATGCGCTATTAAGACGTACAAGAGATTTTGCACAAATAAAAGGAAATGGCAAGATTGATACGGAAATTGCCCGATATGCACTTAATGCTTTAAATGTTGATGAGCATGGTTTGGACGAAATGGACAATAAAATCCTAACCACCATTATCGATAAATTTAAAGGTGGGCCTGTTGGCTTAAAAACGATTGCTACCGCAGTGGGTGATGATGAAGGAACGATTGAGGAGGTTTATGAACCTTTCCTTATACAAGAAGGTTTTCTAATGCGTACCTCTCGCGGCCGCGAAGCTACGGAAGCTGCGTATAAGCATTTAAAAAGAAATTTTCCTGGTCAAACAGGTAAACTATTTTAATCATCTTACTTCATTAGCCTTTAAAAAACAGCCAATAGATCAATAAAGCAACAACAAGGATGGGAATTATCCACTTTAATACTGGAGCAGCCCCATTTTTATCATATTCATCTACTGCCTGACGTGAGGGGCCCGGATCATCCTGGTGTTTTGAATAATTCGTCTCTACTGGCTTATGAGGTTTTAGCGGCTCTTGCGAGTGTTTAACATCTTCATTATCCATAACAGTAAGTTTTAGTTACTTAATAAACAATTAAAGACCCTAAAGGTTTGATAAGCAAAGTTTATCTTTGTGTTTCATGAACAGTAATTCGGCAAAATACACCAAAAAGATTAAGGATGAAGCCCTCCGATTAGGCTTCATGCAATGCGGTATTGCCAAAGCTGAATTCCTTGAAGATGAAGCACCAAGGCTCGAAAAGTGGCTTAATAATAATTACCATGGTGAAATGGCTTACATGGAAAATCATTTTGATAAGCGCTTAGACCCCCGGTTACTGGTTGATGATTCAAAATCCGTAATATCTTTAACACTAAACTATTTCCCTGAAGAGCAACAAACCGATCCGGATGCGCCCAAAATATCCAAGTATGCTTATGGTACGGACTACCATTTGGTTATTAAGGATAAGCTGTTTCAACTGCTCAATTTTATTTCAGAAGAGATTGGTGAGGTTAGTGGTCGAGCTTTTGTAGATTCCGCCCCTGTTTTGGATCGTGCCTGGGCAAAACGGGCAGGTATAGGATGGATTGGAAAAAACAGCAATCTAATTAGTAAAAAAAGCGGATCATTCTTCTTTCTGGCTGAACTTATCGTAGATCTGGAATTAGAATACGACAATCCTTTTGAAACAGACCATTGCGGTACATGTACAAAATGTATAGATGCCTGCCCTACTGATGCTATATTATCGCCCTTTATTATTGATGCTAAGAAGTGTATTTCGTACTTAACCATTGAGTTGAGGGACGAAATACCAAACACATTTAATGATAAAATGGAAAACTGGATGTTTGGATGCGACATTTGCCAGGATGTATGCCCATGGAACCGGTTTTCTGTTCCACATGCTGAGCCTAAGTTTCAGCCAAATGAAAACCTGCTAAACATGAAACGTGAAGACTGGCTTGATATCACAGAGGATGTTTTTAAAAGCATATTTAAAAATTCGGCGGTTAAAAGAACTAAATTCAAAGGGCTTACAAGGAATATAGATTTCATAAAAAAACTACCCGAATAATTAATCCGGGTAGTTCTAAATAACTTATATCATTCGAGCCTCTCGACTATTTTCCGAACTTCATTTTTAACTGTTCCAACATATCATCTGTAACGTCAACAGCAGGCTTTTCCTTTTTCGGTTGAGGTTTAAATGCGGGTCTAGCCTGATTTGGAGTAGTAGGCTTACTAGCTACATTGGGTTGGGCTTGTTTAGGAGCCTGAGCCTGCTGACCTAGCTGTTGCTTTTCAATCTTTAGTTTTTCTTTTTTTTTATTCCATCTATCCCATATTTCACCTAACTTTTTCTTGGTGTATAAAGGGAAATCACCTTGCTTCATCCAGGCATAGTAACTCGGCTCGATATCAAAAACCTGCTCTACGGTTTTACCTTTGTGTTTTCCGAAATTGAAAGTTTCTTCTTCATTTTCGTTAAAAACCATTCTGCCTGCGAAATCAACAGGTTTATTCATATTGGTAAAAGCATGCAAAGCCTCTACATTATTCTGTACAGGTTTTGATATATTACCTTGCTTATCTTCGAACTCTGCATCTTTATAACGTTCAATCTGAGCTAATAAAACATGGTAAGTAGCTGTAATATCAGCTTCTGCAGAGTGCGCATTTACGATATCTTTATCACAATAGAACTTATATGCAGCACGTAGTGTACGCTGTTCCATTTGATGGAATACATTCTGAACATCAACAAACTTTCTATCGTTCATATCAAAATCTACACCTGCTCTTAAAAACTCTTCGAGTAATACAGGAATATCAAATCTGTTAGAGTTGTATCCGGCTAAATCGGCATCGCCAATAAAATCAGCAAGTACTTGTGCTACATCTTTAAATGTTGGCTCATTAGCGATATCTTTATCATAAATTCCGTGAATTAATGATGATTGTAGAGGTATTGGCATCTCAGGATTAATACGTAAGGTTTTAATCTGTTCTGAGCCATCTGGCATAGCTTTTAGTATTGCAATTTCTACGATACGATCAGCACCAACATTAATTCCTGTAGTTTCTAGATCAAAAAAAGCAAGCGGACGATTTAAATTTAATTTCATTTTTAACATTTTGTAGCTTTTCAAAAGTCGTAAAAATCATCCATTAATCCTTAACTTAATTTGACAATCCACTAAATTCAGAAACAAATGGTTTTAATGTATATTTTTATTTCCTTTGCTATGTCAATCTTATATTACAATATCGCTCCAGTATGAAACTCTTTTCTATTACCCTTCTTTTATCGTTTTTTTCGACCACCTACCTATACGCACAGGACTTTGAATATGGCAAAATTACCGGAAGTGATGTTGAATTAAAAAACACTCGTTTGGATAGTAACGCCAACGCTATGGTTATCAAAGAATTTGGGACGGCTTCTGTGCAGCTTGATAATGCAACAGGAAAAACTTACATCGATTTTGAATACCATGTACGTATTAAAATTTTTAATAAGGACGGTTTTAATCATGGGAATATTGTAATTCCTTTAAGGATATATCGTGATGGTGAAGATGAAATTAAAGAACTAAAAGCTACAACAATAAACTTTACAAACGGAAAGCTAGTGACTACGGAGCTTGATAAAAAAAAGGTATTTACTGAGAAAAAAAACAAATATGTTTCACTTACAAAGTTTACCATGCCCAACCTGATGGATGGCAGTATTATAGAGTACAGCTATCGCATGAATTTACCAAGCGTTTTCAATTTCAAAACCTGGGAATTTCAGTCTGACATACCAAAACTACAAAGCGAATATATCGCCAACATCCCTGCAATGTACAACTACAATGTTTCATTAAGAGGGGTACAAAAGTTTGCCAAGCAAAATGCTGAAGTGAAAAGAGAATGCCTTAACATTGGTGGAAATAAAATTGACTGTTCAAAAATGACTTACATCATGAAAGATGTTCCGGCATTGATTGAAGAGGATTACATGACTGCCCCTAGCAACTTCAAGTCGGCTATTTATTTTGAACTTTCTGATTATGTGTTAATGAATGGAGGTAAAAAAAGCATCACTAAAACCTGGAAAGATGTTGATTACGAGCTGGTATCAGAAAAAGCATTTGGAGATCAAATGAAAAGAAAAGACGTTTTCAAAGAGCTTCTTCCACAGATATTAGGGAAAGCCAATGATGACCTTAGTAAAGCAAAAGCCATTTATGCGTATATTGGAAAGAATATAAAAATGAATGGTTTTATTGGGATGTACAGTGAAACTAACATTAAAACTGCCCTTGAAAAACATTCGGGAAATACCGGAGATATTAATCTTGCTTTAATTGCTGCATTGGGTGCTGCAAATCTGGATGCTGAAGCTGTAATACTATCAACCAGAGCAAACGGAGTGGTCAATAACTTATATCCTGTGATCAGTGATTTTGATTATGTGATCGCTAAAGTAAACATTGGTGATCAAAGCTATTTGCTGGACGCATCCCAACCGTTATTACCCTTCGGCTTGTTGCCTTTACATTGTATAAACGGAAATGGAAGGGTGATAAATTTGAAAAAACCTTCTTATTGGTATGATTTAAAAGCGAGTCAAAAAGAATCAACTAAGTATATTTTAGATGGTGAATTGACCAGTGAAGGAAAATTAAAAGGAAAATTAACTACTTATTCATCAGGATATGCAGCACTTAAAAAGCGTCAACGTATAGTAGCTGCCAACTCTGTTGATGAATATGTAGAGAAATTAGATGAGCAAATGCCTGGAATTAGCATCCTTAAGCACTCTATAGAAAATGTTGATAGTTTAGATAACCAGCTTGTTGAAATATATGAAATTGAGATGAAGGTATTCGACAATTTAAATGCTGATCAATCGTACTTCAACCCCTTCTTTATTAACCGTATCAGTAAAAATCCTTTCAATTTAAATGAAAGAACTTATCCGGTGGATTTAGGGGCGGCAAATGAGGAAAGAGTTACAATGATCATTAAACTCCCGGCTAATATTAGTGTTGTAGATAAGCCAAAAGACATGTCTATAGCTCTTGCTGACAATGGTGGCAAGTACCTGGCTTCAACAACAATGCAAGATGATTCATTTGTTTTCAATCAAATGCTGCAGTTTAACAAACCTATTTACGATTCTGAGGATTATTTATCACTCAAAGAGTTTTATAGCCGAATTATACAATTACAAAAAACCGATATTGTATTTAAAAAAATCAAGTAAATGCTAAAGAGATTATTAGTGCTGATTTTAATTGCAGCTGCTTTAAATGGATATACACAGGAGCAACCTGATTATAGCGTTGAAAACATTCCTTCTGCATTAAAAAGCAGAGCCAATGCTGTGATCAGAAATATGGAGACTATTGTCGACATGCGCGCTCCGGAAAATGTCATCTTGAATGTTAAAAAAGCAATTACAGTTTTGAATAAAAATGGAGAGCAAGCTGCAGGCCTGTATATTTTCTACAACAAAGCTACCTCCATTAAAAGTGCTAAAGGTATTATTATGGATGCTTTCGGAAAACCAACAGGTAAATTTTCGTTAAACAATTTCCTTGATGAAAGTGCCGTAAATGACTTTTCTCTATTTGAAGATGCACGGATTAAAAAATATGTTCCAAATGTTTTAGCCTATCCGTATACGATTATCTACGAGTATGAAATAAGGTATAAACAAAACCTAATTCTTCCTGATTGGTATGCGGCCCCCTACTCTGATGTTTCTGTAGAGAAAAATAGTTATACCTTTATTTCGAAACCTGATGATAAAATACGTATAAAGGAGTATAATTATAAAGGTAGTCCTGAAGTAGAAAAAACAGATAAATTAACTAGTCGGACGTGGAAAGTAAATAACCTAAGTGCACTTAAGCGCGAACCTTACGCTCCAGATCCGGATAATTACCTTACCTATGTAAAAATAGCACCTGAGCAGTTCACCTATTACGGACATAAAGGAAATTACAGTAATTGGCAGGAATTAGGTAAGTGGGTTTATGATGATCTGGTAAAAACCAGGCAAACGCTTTCTCCTGACATCATTCAAGAGATAAACGAGCTGGTAAAAGGTTTAGATACTGATAAAGAGAAGGCAAAAAAGATCTATGAATATGTTCAAAAGAAAACAAGATATATCAGTGTACAAATTGGCATAGGTGGTTTTCAACCTTTTGAAGCTGCAGAAGTACACCGCGTTTCTTATGGTGATTGTAAAGCGCTTGTAAACTATACACAGAGTTTATTAAAAGCTGTAGGCATAAATAGTCTTTATTGTGTTGTATACGGCGATAGCTATAAAAAAAGTATGGATGTGGATTTTGCAAGTATGGATCAGGGTAATCACATCATATTATGTGTACCTCTTAAAAATGATACAACCTGGTTAGAATGTACCAGTCAGGATAGCCCTTTTGGTTATTTAGGTAGCTTTACCGATGACCGTATTGTGCTAGCCTGTACAGAAGAAGGAGGGAAACTTCTAAAAACACCAGTATTAACTACCGCTGCAAGCCTACTTAAACGCAAAGCGGAACTCAGTCTGGACAAGGATGGAAATGTTAATGGTAAGCTTCAAACGGACTTTAGTGGTTCTCAATATGACAATTATCGTCGTATTATTGGCAAACCTGCATCTGAACAATTAAAGCTGCTAAAAGAAGAATACGATATCGATAATATAGACTTCAGTAATCTTAAGCTAACTCAAAAAAAAGACAGTAGTCCAGTAACATCAGAGTCATTAGATTTCACTATTCAGAAATATGCACCGCGTACCAATAACCGAATTTATATGGTTCTTAATGTATTCAATAAAACAAATTCAATTCCTGAAGTTAGAAATAGAACACTTCCTGTATATGTAAACAGAGGATTTACTGATGAAGATGAGATAATTTACAATGTTCCCGAAGGATATAGCATAGAAGCAAAACCTGAAGACCGAGAAATTAAATCTCCTTTTGGGAGTTATACTACAAAAGTGAAAATGGAGGGTAAAAAGCTGACCTATAACAGGAAGTTCGTACTAAATAACGGAACATACCCTGCTGATACCTATGAGAACTTTATGCGCTTCTTTAGTGATGTCAGCAGTTCCGACAATGGCAAAATAGTTTTTAAAACAGACTAACTTAGAAAAATAATTCCTAATGCTATTCCAATAACCATAATCAAATACATTAGTATTTCAGTTGTTGCAAAGCGCTTGTATTTGTTCCAAAAGGAATCTCGTTGTTCTGACATCGTTTAGTTTTTAAAAGACCCTGCTTTAACCATTGCTTTTTGATAAGCAGGTAAACTTAAATCATCAACCACTACACCTCTTGTTGTAGAAGCATGAACAAAATAAGTATCATTAAGAAATATACCAACGTGATCTACTGCACCGCCACTGAAGGAGAAGAAGATAAGGTCTCCTTCTTTTAATTGGCTAATGCTCTTTTCCTTAATTGTTGTTGCCTGATCACGTGATCTTCTTGGCAGGCTAACACCATAAATATTCTTTTGCAATAAAAAAGCAAAACCTGAGCAGTCAATACCACCTTTATCTAATCCTCCAAGACGATACCTTACTCCTGTCCAGTCATTAATAAAACGGTACAATTGCTTGCTCTTTAAATGCGACATGGCATAAGCTATCTTAGAAGCTGAACTAGGACTTACAGTTGGTTTTCTTGAACCACATGAAGACAATACAATTAACATAAGTATAAAAAGTATGCCTTTAATATTGTTTTTCTGTAGTTTCAAAATCATCATAGCCTTATTGTTTAATTATTCTTTGTATCTCATCAAGCTTTAAGAGCGCCTCAACCGGGGTAAGTATATTTACATCAAGGTTGTTAAGCGTATCTCTTATTTTTACTAAAACAGGATCATCAATGGCAAACATTTGTAACTGATAAGCCTGATTTTGAACCTTTTTAATGCTGTCTTTAATACTTTGTCCCTCAGTTCTATCAATTTCAAGCTTTTTTAGAATCTCATTTGCTCTGTTGATCAGTTTAGCAGGCATACCTGCCATTTTAGCAACATGGATACCAAAACTATGCTCGCTACCACCAGGCACTAGTTTACGTAAGAAAATCACTTTATTTGATACCTCTTTAATGGATACATTAAAGTTCCTGATACGGCTCATGGTATTTTCCAACTCATTTAACTCGTGATAGTGGGTGGCAAATAATGTTTTTGGTCGCGCGGTTGGATGCGTATGCAGAAACTCTGCAATTGCCCAAGCTATTGAAATACCGTCGTAAGTACTGGTTCCTCTACCAATTTCATCCAAAAGGATTAAGCTGTTATCAGATATGTTGTTTAGGATACTAGCCGTTTCATTCATCTCTACCATGAATGTACTCTCTCCGGAAGAAAGATTATCAGAAGCACCTACCCTTGTAAATATCTTATCAATTAACCCGATACTGGCAGCTTTAGCTGGTACAAAACAGCCCATTTGAGCCATCAGCACAATAAGTCCTGTTTGTCTTAATATAGCTGACTTACCCGACATATTGGGGCCGGTAATGATAATGATCTGTTGAGTATCGTTATCTAAAAACACGTCATTGGTGATGTATTCTTCTCCCACAGGTAACCTTTTTTCAATTACCGGGTGTCTTCCTCCTTTAATATCTAATGCTTTTCCCGTAGTAATTTCAGGCTTCACATAATGATTTTTAATCGCTAGTTGAGCAAAGCACAACAACACATCTAGTTGTGCGATCTGGAAAGCATTTAACTGAATTTGCTTAATATATGCAGATACCTGGTATACCAATTCATTGTATAAACGAACTTCTATTTGTTGAATTTTTTCTTCGGCACCAAGTATCTGTTCTTCATACTCCTTTAATTCAGGAGTAATATATCTCTCAGCACTTACAAGTGTTTGTTTTCTAATCCAGTCTGCAGGTACTTTGTCTTTATGTGTATGGGTAACTTCTAAATAATATCCAAAAACATTATTAAAAGCTATTTTTAAAGAAGGTATACCGGTAATGGCGGCTTCCCTTTTTTGAATTTCAACTAAGTAATCTTTACCTCCAAATGCTATTTTTCTAAGCCTATCCAGGTCTTCATCAATCCCATCAGCGATTACATTCCCCTTAATTAATAAAGCAGGTGGATCTTGCTGTAATTCTCTTTCGAGCTTTTCCCTGATGGTTAAACATGGATTTAATTGATCAGCAAGAACAGATAAGAAAGGATTTTTCACCTCTTCAGCTATCTTTTTAACGGACTCTATATGATATAATGCTTTTTTTAACTGACAAAGCTCTCGAGGTCCTACCCTTTGTAATCCTACTTTAGAAATCAGTCTTTCCAAATCGCCGATCTGCTTGATATGAGTTAAAAACTCATCTAAAAGAGATTCTTTTTTAATCAGAAATTCAACAACACCTAAACGCTCCTGAATAGGTTTTAATTCCTTTAGCGGCATTATGATCCATTTGTGTAACAAACGGGCGCCCATTGGGGTTGATGTTTGATCAAGTACCTCAAAAAGCGTAACGGCATTGTCGTTTGTGGAGCTAACCAACTCCAGGTTTCTAATCGTAAAACGATCTAACCATACGAACTTATCTTCCTCTAAACGAGAAATTGATGAAATGTGTTTTAAATTGCGATGTTCAGTTTCATTCAAATAATGAAGAACGACCCCCGCAGCAACAATGCCGGTTTGCAGTTTATCAACTCCAAATCCTTTTAAAGAGGTTACTTCAAAATGCTTGGTTAAAATTTCATTTGCGTAATCGCTGGTAAATGCCCAATCATCTAAATGAAAAGTATAAAACTTGTCGCCAAAATTCTCAAGAAACTCTTTTCTTTTACTCTTTTGATAAACGACTTCATTTGGTTTAAAGCCTTGTAAAAGTTTATCTATATACTCTGCATCACCTTGCGCAACAAGAAATTCACCTGTTGAAATATCCGCAAAAGATACACCAATACTATTTTTATCAAAATAAACAGCCGCCAGATAATTGTTAGATTTTTGGCTTAAGATGTTATCACTATAAGCTACACCCGGCGTTACTAGTTCGGTAACACCTCTCTTAACAATTGTTTTTGTGGTTTTAGGATCTTCCAGCTGGTCGCAAATTGCCACCCTTTGGCCTGCTCTAACCAATTTCGAAAGATAATTATCTAATGAATGATGTGGGAAGCCCGCTAATTCTAAAGCACCATTTGGGCCTGTACCTCTTCTGGTAAGTACAATACCTAATATCTGTGATGTTTTAACTGCATCCTCGCCAAATGTTTCATAGAAATCGCCAACCCTAAACAGTAATAATGCTCCCGGATACTTTGCTTTAATAGCATTGTATTGCTGCATTAACGGGGTTTCTTTAGTATTATCTTTAGCCAAAATGATTCTGTTTACAAAATCGTAAAGATACTATCTTGATATATAGGCTTTATGATTTGTTGAAAATTTAAAAAATGTTTATAGGTTTAAAGTTTGGCAATATAGGATAGGAACAAATCCAATGCTTCTCTTTTCTTATCTGTGAGATCGAAATCGAGTTTGTGGAAAAGGTAATCTTCCAAATCAAAATCATCGCGGTCAGGTAAGTCTTTTAACAACTCAGCTCTGTGACCTAAGCCAAAGGCTAATGCTTCATTAAATTCGTCAATAAAAGATTGAGGAATAGTTTTATTGGCAACCCAAGCTGCGTAAACAAACGGCAAGCCAGTAAAGGTCATCCATTCTTCTCCCATATCATAAGCAAATTGATAATCAGTCTTTTTACCAAAAGTTCTGTCACCTATTAAAATTATAGCCTCTGTTTTTGCATTAATATCTGTTGTAAATTCCACTTCTTGCTTCCAGTAAAACTTTAACAATACTTTAGCAAGATTATTTGACGTACGGGAATGGCTATCTAATCTTACAGTTTTAATTTCTGAAATGGCAACATCACTAAAAATAAATACCGAGTTCACTGCACCAACTGAACCAATACAATAGTTTGCTACAATATTGGCATTAGGTACGTATGGTATAGCTGCGACAGGAATAAGACCTATATCAACCTGATTATTAATTAATTTAGCCGCACAATCTGATGGGATGTCTAAACTTAGATCTATCTTATTTAAAATTTCCGAATGCTCAATTCCGTAAATGAAGGGCTTAGTATTTGTATAGGAAACTGCAGATATTTTAATATTACTCAATGGAATTATTTTAAATGGTCGGTATTATTGAACTCAATGATGTTAAATTCATCGCCGGTCAGTCCAACTTTATAAAGTGTGGTATTTTGATGAGGAAAATCTCCCATTTCAGATAATGGCTTGTTCATGAGTAAACAAAGCAACAAACGCATCGCCCGGCCATGCATACAAATTAAGATCAGCTTTTCATCTTTTCTTGATTTGATAAGATCCATGGCTTCGGTAAGTCTCACCAGAACCTCATTAGGACTTTCGCCACCTTCAAAATGAGCATCATAATCGCCATCGTTCCATGCCTGAACAATTGCTTTAAATGCTGCCATTGCATGATCATCATTAGGCTTACCTTCCCATTTACCCCATGCAAGCTCATCTAAACCAGCCACTTGTTCCCATGAAATGCCAGCATCAATAAACCCTTGGACTGTTTGATGTGTACGCTTTAGTTTTGAGGTATAAATCTTTTCAAAAGGTACATCTTTATACATTGCATAAAAAGCAGCAGCCTGACTCCTTCCGGTATCATTAAGATCGCTATTAATTCCCCGGCCTTGTACAATTCCTAATTTATTTAATTCCGTTTCACCATGTCTGATGATGTATATTTCCTTATCCATTAGTTAATTACAGGTAATTTGTAGTATTGAGGTTTCACTTCATTCTCAAAAACGAAATCGGTGTAATCTGTTACCACATTGTATAGGGTATCTCTTTCTATCGGCTTGCGTTTTACCTGTTTTATGAGATTTACAAGATCTTGAGTACTCATTGCAGGATGTTGTTCTTCTGCGCCGGCCATTGAGTAAATTTTAGTGGTATCATCAAGTGTACCGTCTATATCGTCTACTCCAAAGTTCAGTGAAAGCTGAGCTGTTTGTCGGCTAATCATTGCCCAATAAGCTTTTATGTGATCAAAGTTATCCATGTAAATACGCGCAATTGCATAATTCCTCAGGTCTTCAATTACAGATACCTCTGGCACATCGCTCATTTGATTGTTTTGATTTCTGAACTTTAGTGGAATAAAAGTTTGGAAACCTCCTGTCCTATCTTGCAACTGGCGCAGTTGCTCCATGTGATCCACACGATGTTCATATTTCTCGATATGACCATATAGCATCGTTGCGTTAGAACGCATTCCTAGCTTATGCCATTCTTCGTGTATAGCCAACCACTGTTCACCAGTACATTTATCTTTAGATATTAGGTCTCTGACTTCAGGATGAAAAATCTCTGCTCCTCCTCCCGGAATTGACTCTAATCCGGCTTCTTTCATTAACCTCATACCAGTGGCATAGTCAATTTTAGCTTTCTTGAAGATATAATGATATTCTACAGGAGTTAATGCTTTAACATGAAGTTCAGGACGGTGTTTTTTAATTGCAGTAAATAAAGCTGAATAAAAAGCGACATCATATTGAGGTAAAACCCCTCCTACAATGTGTACTTCGGTAACAGGTTCATTATCGTACTTTTTAACAACGTCGAGCATCTCTTCCATTGTTAAGGCCCAACCTTCTTCTTTCTGCTTAATTAACCGGGAATATGAACAGAATTTACAATCGTAAACACAAAGGTTGGTCGGCTCTAAATGGAAGTTACGGTTAAAATAAGTCTTATCACCGTGCTTTTGCTCTCTTATATAGTTAGCCAAAGCACCAAGGTAACCCAATTCGGCGTGTTCATAAAGATAAACACCCTCGTCAAAAGTAATCCTTTCTTGATTTTGTACCTTTTGTGCAATTGATTTAAGTGCCTGAGGCAGATCTGGATCGTTTAAAATCAGAGCTAGTTTTGAAGTAGTATCCATTTATAACGTATAATGAACAAAAGTAATATAAAATCAACAGATAACCCCTTTTTAAGGGATATTACCTGTCAGGGTTATGTAAAGAGCGCTAACTTGTATTTACTTTATAATTCGATTTATAAGATCATTTAGCTGCTTGTCAGACAGTTGCTGAGGAGCATACATTTCCTGGTCCTCCGACCACGCTTTATCCATTTTAAAGTAGTCGGTTATTGGAGCTTCCGGATCGCTCATCTTTGCCAGTTCCTGTTCTGTAAACTTTTTCCAGCGGGATAAATATAATGAACCTAGCAAACCGCTCCATTCTTTGTGAGCATACTCATGAAGATCTGTTGCAGCATTATAATCTGGTCCCCAGTAGGTGATTTGAATCTTAGCATTTTTGATAGCATTGGCTTTATCCTGAGCCGTATTCCCAAAGCTTAAAGCTTGCTTTAGCCATGTGTTTAATGAAAAGTATTTTGAAGAACTCAATAAAGAATCTTGTTGAAGAATCAACTGTTGAAATTTATCGCTGCTCTTTTTAAATTTCGCTGGATCTTTAGCTTTAATGGCATCTGTCATTTCCAGATAAACTTCATCGCCAATGTTAGCTTGCAACTGTCGCACAAAGTCTATTTTATCAACCTGATATGTTTCATTGTCCTTAAAGTCATTGGATGCGGCTACGAAAAGTTTAACGGCCTCTTTAAACTTGGCTGGATCATAGTTTCTTTTTCTAGTTCCCCACGAAGAAACGCTTTTAATATCAATGCCTGGTCTGGCACAGAATATCGATTCAGATGGTCCTTCCTGATAAATATCAGGGCTACTATAAGCTGTTTCTAACAACAACTGCCACGCTTTCTCTAATGTCGGCGTGGTTTTTCCATAACGGAAAGCCTGATATTTCTTAATCCATTGCTTAACGTCTACACGCTCCTTATGCCACCCAATTTCAAGCATCAGATCAAATGTAACCGGGTTATTGTAAATACCTTCCGGTATAATACCCACACCTTTTAAAAAGGCTCCATATTGACTATTTTTTGCACGATAGACTTCATCAGCAAATCGCTGAAGTTTACCATACAAACCATTCTTTTCTCCAAAATTACTTACGTTACTCCAAACAAAGGGAGTTCCATTATAGCCTTTACGTTTTTCCCAGTTGTTGGTATTTTCTCCAAACAGCTCTATTACAAGTGTCTTTTTTCTATTTAATCCGTCTAACAATTTAGGAGAAGGATTTTCCTGCCAGCCCTGTAACACCCAGGTACTACCCGGAAAGTTAGCCTGCATCACTTTTTGTATTGCTGTCGCCGATGTAGTTACATCTGTTCCTTTTGAACTACCTCCCTCATGAAAAGGATCTCCACCAAAATAGCGCAAATCTCTCCCATACAAGGTTTTCATTTCGCTGTAATAAATATCCGCTAACTTGGAAAAGGCCGGATCTTCTGTTAAAAGGAAGTCGGGGCGTTGAAAACCACCAGCCCATTTGCCCTGCTCAATTACCTTGATGTCCATTTTAGTTTTTAAGGAAGTTGGTATCATTCCATAAAAACCATGCATTAAGGGTTGTATTTCAAGCTCTTTCATCCTTTTAAGGATTTTCTGCTGAAGTTTTGCTTGCTGATCTATAAAATCCTGGCTAACCGGACCACCCCAACCTTCAAGATTACCCATTAACCACCATGCACTAAAGGCAGGGCCCGCAATGAAATCAAGCGTTTCTTTTTCTGAATAGCCAAGCTTTCTTAATGTATTTTGCCAAACAGCCTCCATTCCAACCGGCGCTAACATCAGATTTACTCCATTTAAAGCCATCCAATCCAACTCTCTTTCCCAATCTTCCCATTTATAGAAACTCATAGAGTAATTTATCGTACAGTAGTTTAATGCATAACGAACAGGATATGGTGAAACGATTCTTATTTTCTGTTTTATTACAGGAAGCTTTGTTACCGACGAAAGGTTATCTCCAAAATGAGACATACTTCGGTTACAATAGTATTTTAGATACCAATTTAAAGCAGATGATGCTGCGCTTGCACTTGATGCCCCAATATGTATTTTATTATTTCGCATGGAAAGCTCAAAAACTTCATTCCAATTGTCGGACGGAATGATACTAAATGATAAAGACGAAGCCAACCACGGTACTCTTCTCTCCGCAATTTGTTTAACCGACTGATAAGTTTGGGCTTTTAGTGAAAAGAATGAGCCTATTATTAGTAAGGCAACTAAGAAAGACTTTATTTTTAAAGAGAAATGATTCATTTATTTAGATTAAAAAGTATCATACTTTACTTAAAAAGCAAAACATGAGGTTTACAAGGGATAAATTTAGTAAAAGCAAGCAAATTATGTGCTTATAATATTTTAAACTTATTCTAATCTAAAAAGCACTCCTAATTCATTAAATGCATTAATGAACATAGGAATACTTTTTACTTATCCCACCAAACTCTTGATGTTAGGGCATCACCGCCATTTAATCTAGCAACTGCAGTCTTGTAGTTCTCAGGATTGTTCAAAGCTTCAGACGATAGGTATATCATTCTTCTGGGGATAGTTCCGTTCGTTACATTACCTGTATATTTAACAGGTATCAATTTAGGGTAGTCTGATCTTTTCCAATTTAGCCACGATTCAATAAAATTAAAGTTGGTGCCTGTAACCACCCAATACTGTGTATTAATTTGATTAAGGGCTGTTTCCAGGTCAGATTGGATTAGCGGATGCTCATCTACATATGTGTTGATGATTTCAGGAGCAATTTCAGCCTGTACATCCTGTTGTTCCATTGATTGTAATGCGCCTTTAAGGCCATTTGAATAATGTTGAGCCGCAGTGCCGGAAACATTCCAATGTTTCAGCTTTGCCTCAGCTAGTAAAAATTCCGTTTCGGCATATGTTATAATAAAAATCGGTCCTCCAAGTTTCAAATACACAGAGGTTCTTGGTCTTGAATATTTACCTAGAGGAGCAAAATCAGCACCTGAGCCCGTTCCCCCGGGATACAAAGGATGTTTGCTAATATCCGAATTTCCTCCCAGCAGATCATATCCATTGGGTAGCCCGATTTGAACTGATGCATCTGTATTTCCTGAAAGTGTTTGATTTACATTTTTTGCAAGACCATCCTGAGGTATCTCAGCTATCACCCCCAATCTTGGATCTCCGGTATCTCTTAGGTAATCAATTAAAGTTTTACTCCATTTTACTTCAATGTAATCTGAAAACACACGTAATGCAAGTGAAGTGCTATTTTGACTGCCTGAGCTGGTAGCATCCGTCATTAGAATTGCATTGTCACTTGTATCAGAAAAAGCATGATCTGAAGCTTTTTCAACCCAAAGTCGAGCAATATCGGGTCGAATCTTGCTTAACCTCATTGCCACTCGTATCATTAAAGCGTAGCCAAACTTTCTCCATTTATTAATGTCACCGTTATAAAGCAAATCCGCGGTTGGCCTCGGCTTGTCAGGATTCAAATTTGCAATCGCTTTTTCCAAATCTAATAACATGGAGTTGTAGATGTCTTCCTGTTTATCATACAAAGGATATTTAATCCCTTCCCTGGCTTTTGCGGCTTCACTATAAGGTACATCCCCATAAGTATCTGTTATTCTTTGTAGAATTAGTACGAACATAATATCTCCAATACTGATCAGGTTTGAATATTTATCAGCATCTTTTTCAGTTGCTAGTCGCTGCATTTCTCTTATAGTGGAGGCTTCTGCATAGCCCTCCTCAAAAATCCGCCCTTGATAATCCGTAAAGCTCGCTACGTTTAGGTATTTATCTCCGTTATTATAGTAATAATAAGTAGAGGCAAGTAACTGTATCATTGTGCTTTGATAAAGCAACTGATAATAACCTTTATTTGCGAATTTTAACTGTGCTGTTGAAAGTAGATGATTAGGATCATAGTTTGAAGCATTGGATTTTGTAGGATCACTATTTATTTTATCCAGCTGTTCTTTACTGCAGCTAAACATAATTATCATTATTAAAATCAATGGAAGGATAATTACTTTTTTCATAGCTTGCAGTTATTTAAACTTCAGATTTAGATTTATACCAAAAGTTCTTGTTGCGGGTAATGATGCCCCCTCTATTCCTGCATAAGCAAAGCTGGGAGAGAACTGGGATTCCGGGTCTATATTTTTAGTATACTTCAGTATAGTTAATAGATTCCTTCCTATAAGATCAATTGATGCATTTTTAAAAGGCGTTTTATTCAATATTTTGGACGAGAATGTATAACCAAACACAACTTGCCTTAATTTAATAAAACTGCCATTTAAAACAGAAAGTGCAGAAATATTTGTAGCCAATGCAGGGTAATAGTCGTAGGCAGGAACATTTGTGGTATTTGTTTCTCCATTTTCATACACACCGTTAGCAACTATACCTGTTTCACGACCATAAAGGGTTGCCCTATTAAGGCCAAGAACATAGGAATAATTTTCTGTAGCCGACAGAATTTTGTTTCCAAATTTATAATCTATTAGAAGACTTAAACTGAAGCTTTTATATTGAAAGCTATTGCTGAATCCTCCGTAGTAAGATGGAAGGACACTGCCCATTGGTTTCATTTCTCCTCGCTTTGGAACACCATCTGAACCAATAATAATGTTCCCATTTTTGTCACGCTGATAATCATAAGCCATAATTTGAGTTATCGACTTGCCAACAACAAGTGCTGTACTAGCATTTAGTGGTCGATAAGTGCCGCCAAATGCGTAATTGCTGATGCCATCAATTGATATCAATAAGTTATCTATATGACTGGCATTAATTCCTGCCTTCCAACTAAAATTCCTATTAGTTATTAAATTGGTTTGGATAGAAGTTTCAATACCTGTATTACGGGTTTTACCTAAATTTACATAGGCAGATGTGAATCCTGTAGTTACAGATTGTCCGGCATTAATAATTTCCTTATTGGTAATCCTGTGGAAGTAAGTGAAATCCAGATCTATTTTATTGCCAAAAAGTTTTAAATTAATGCCAGTTTCAAATTCATTTAAAGTGAAGGGTTTTAGATTGTAGTTTGGCAAATCTCTTGAAAAATTCCCTAAAGGAACGCCGTTTACAGATTTGTCTGAGGAATAATAAACTTGTGTAGTGTAGGGAACAGCCGGTTCCCCGCTTGTTTGAGCAAAACTGGCTCTTATTTTACCGAAATCCAGACCTTTTACTTTTAAAAAGTTAGAGAATATAAAGCTTGCGGATACACTTGGTACAAAAATGCCCCTGTTGTTGCTGGGAAGTGTAGAATATACATCGTATCGTCCGGTGGATGATATGGTAAGATATTTTTTGAAATCCAGGTCAATTGTATAATATGCAGACTGGGTAACAATTCTTGTAAGGGCATCTCTACTGCTAAAGGCCGATAGATTATCAACCGTGTACAAATAGGGTATGATAAATTGGGTTCCAGTTAGCTCATTGGATTTTGTTCTTCTATTGCGAAAGCTTGCCCCTACAGATATATCTATGTTCAGGTCTTTAGTGAGATCTCTGTTTCCTGAAAGAAGAATATCAGTATTTAATTCTGATGTTTTTGATTGATTTAAAGCGTTTATACCACCTTGTCCGTTTATAGAAAAAGCGGTGCCTGTTGGTACTATACTTATAATGTGATCATTACTAATATCGTAACCAAATCTTCCCTGTAGGAACAGCCTATTGCTCAAATCATATTTGAAAAGCGCTGAGGATATAAACCGGTCGCGTGTAGCATTGTCTTCTTTTTTATTGATGGTGAAATATGGATTGGTTTTATATTCATCCGCATTCCATCTGGTTTCGGCTCCGGTATTTACATCATATCCTGGAGCTAACAAGGCCTGATCTGCACTTGTCGCTATCGCATTGATGCCATAATTTGGATTAATAGGACCATCGCTAAGGTACGATCTGTTTTTACCCCGCTCATAAATGTAATTGCCATTTAAAGTGAGTGTAAGTTTTTTGGTGAGGTCATATGAAGCAAGTATATTTGAAGTTTTTCTGTTAAGATCACTATTTCTTAAAATAGATTGATAATCGAGAATGGAAGCGGATGCGTGATAGCTGCTTTTATCCGATCCACCATTTAAAGAAATGGTATTTGTAAATGCCGGCGCTGTTCTATAGAATTTTTTTATATTGTCTTTTACTGGCACATAGGGGCGGTTTTCTCCATTAATTTGTACACTGGGCTGTCCATCCATCTTTTCTCCCCAGCTAAGTATACCGGTTGCAATTGCTCCTGCAATATTTTGAGGTCTTAAGTTTTGTGCGCCCTGACCATATACATATTGATAATCAGTATTATTTACAGGGTTTTCAAAGGAGAAATTAGAATTATATTCAACAGAATTATCCGATTTCTTTTTTCCACTTTTAATTGTAATTATGATCACCCCATTTGCAGCACGTGCACCATATAAAGCAGAAGCGGAAGATCCTTTTAATACAGTAATAGTCTCTACATCATCAGGATTGATGTTACTAATTCCATCCCCATAATCTACACCTCCATATTCATTTGCACTCCCGCGCTGAGTATTATCTATAGGTATTCCATTAATAATAAAAAGAGGAGGCCCTGCATCCTTACTTGCCGCACCTCTTAGCAGTATTCTGGCAGACGAGCCCGGCCCTCCATTTACACCACTAACATTTAACCCCGCTACAAGTCCTTCTAAAGCCATAGCAAGGTTCGATTCCCTTGCCTTTGTTAATAAAGAGCCATCAATTGTTGATACAGAATAACCTATTTTTCTGTTCTCTTTTTTAATATTTAAGGCTGTTACTATAACTTCATTCAGCATCATAACTGAATCAATATCTTGATCTTCAGTCGATCTCATTTTTATAACAATAAGATTATTGTAAAGTAATTTATAGTTGTAATTGGTGTTTATGAGAATCTGGTCTAGTACTTTAAAAGTTTCCTTATTCTTTACATTGATAGTAATTTTCTTATCAGGAATTTTACGTTCACTAAATACAAATCTATAAAAGGTCTGATTTTGTATCTCATTAATAAGTTGATCAAAACTTGCCGATTCAAGCTTTAATGTCACTTTCGTTTGTGAATGGACACTATTTGCTATCATAAGGAAGCAGAAAATCAATACTTGTCGCATCGTCTTCATCATAAGCTTCGTACTCGGGTCTTGATGGTAAATTGGTTAGAAGGATTTTAATAAATATATATAATATTCCCCTCTTTTCTATAGTTGAAATTCTCTATATATCTCAACGCATTTAATAGTTCGTCTATGCTTTCTTTCTCAAACTTTCCCGTGAAAGTATAATCTTTCTTTTTCTCATCATTAAACCTTATCTCTACGCCATATTTTCTTTCAGCATCACGGGCAATAGAAACGAATGTTTGATTCTTGAATACTAATCTGTCATTTAACCAGGAGGTTTCCATTATGCTGTTGTTACTGCTATCCTTTGAATTATAATAAGTCAAGGGAACTATCGTATAATTAACATTGTTTTTGTCAGCAAGGGTAAACTTCTGATTTGGTTTTAATATAATCTTTTCAGCAGGTTTGTTGTTCAATGTGATCTGAATAAGGCCTCTTACCAAAGTTGTTTCAATAAATGAATCATCCTCGTAAACTTTTACATCAAAAGCAGTCCCCAACACCCTTATGCTCATATGTTTCGTATGAATAATAAAAGGATGTTCAGCGTCTTTCTTAACATCAAAAAAAGCTTCGCCATTCAGATGTACTTCCCTGTTTTTTTTACTGAAAGATGCTGGATATTTTAATTGAGTTTTAGAGTTTAAGGTTACCTGTGTACCATCTTCAAGTATAATTTTTGATTTATCCCGGCTCCGGGTTTGCAAAACTTTCCATTCAGTAATATCATTTTTCCCGGCAGAATTATCCGGAAAAAAATAATACGCAGCAAAAGAACAGACACAAAAGGCAATAATAGCTGCAATCCGGTACCATTTAACAAAGTCTCTTTTTACAGGTTCTTCAATATTTTGAATAGGCTTAGGTTCCGGAACAGCTATTTGTTGTTTAATCTTTTCAAAAACTGAATCAATATTGTTATTGCCTGGTTTTTCGTCATTAAAATAACCGGTTAGATTTTCGTACTCATTTCTATGAACGGTACTTTTTGAAAGTAGTTCTTTAAGCTCAATAAGCTCTTTAGGTGAAATTTCACCAGCTAATCTTTTGCCCAATAACTCCGTAAATCTTTGATCAGTCATTTGTGTCTTTTGTTGTGTTATTATATATAGTACTGTTTTTACTTAAAAATGCCTACAATACCCTAAAAAATAGTTTGTTACGCTTATTAAAAAAATAAGACTTATAATTTTTCCGCTAATACGTTTGTCATTGCTGCCGCCCTGCCCCTTACCTTCTTTATATGCAAGCAGCGTAATCCTTAGTTTATCAATAGCTCTAAAAAGCTGTGTTTGCACTGTTCTTGGAGATATATCTAGAATTTCGGCAACTTCTTTATATCTCATTCCATTTTCTTTAATTAATCTAAAAACCATTTTTGCCTGCAATGGAAGTTTTTCAATTGCACTATCTAATTTAATATGCAACTCTTTTCGCTCCAGCTCTTTCTCTGGATTATTGTTGTCCGAGAATGGATACTCGCCAGACAATTCTAATTTAGTTATGCGGATCCCTGAATATTTTTTAAGATGTTTTAATGATTGATTTCTAACCGCAACAAACAGATATGTTTCAGGGTTAATTACATGCAGGTTTACTTTTCTGTTTTCCCAACACTTTACAAATATTTCTGAAATGATATCCTCAGCAACCTCCTTTTGAGTTACATAGTAACAACAAAATTTAAAAAGTTTATTAAATAGTGCATAGTATAAAGCCTCAAAGGATTTAACATCGTCTTCAACGGACATTCTGATCCACAGACTGGATAAGTCGGGCTTTACTGTTTTCAATTGCTAAATAGATTGATTTTTTTTTCCAACGCAATGTAGTGAATAAAAATAATTTCAAAAAAAATGAATTCTTTGTAGGCAATTTCTTTCTGAAATAGGTCTCTTCTCCAAATACGGATCATTGTGCGTTGTCAATTTCTTCGAGACATCAAAGAATTCGCTAACTAAGCTCATTTACAATTAACCAGTTGTAAATAATTGACCGTATTAATGAATATTACTAAAACTAAACTAAACAAATGTATGAAAATGAGGAAAGTTCATTCCACAACCAGTGCCCTAGAAATCACACTTTCTAGCACAACCAGAGGCTTGCGGAAGCTAGCGCTCGTAGCAGTTGCTGCACTTGTATTACAGAACACTGCTAAGGCTGAGGGTATTGCAATAAACAAAAGCCTATTACCAAATCTCTCCAAGGAGCTAAAACATCCGACTAATGTAAGTGAGACAGTTGCTAAGACTGTAACCGGATTGGTACTCGATGATACCGGATTACCGCTTCCTGGTGCAACCATTGCCGTAAAAGGTACCAAGACTAAAACAGTTACTAGCGCTGAAGGGAAGTTTACGTTAAATGTCCCTGATAATGCCGCCATACTGGTAGTTTCCTATATTGGAATGGAATCTCAGGAAGTAGATATCAGCAATTTAACTAACGTAACTATCACATTAAAACCTTCCGGTAATGCAAATTTAACAGAGGTAGTAGTTACCGCTTTAGGTGTAAACGGGAGAAAAGAGCACTGACATTCGCTGCACAGCAACTTATAGGCGCAGAACTTACAAAAGCTGGAAGTCCCAATTTCATGGAAGCTTTAAGTGGTAAAGCTGCTGGTGTTGATATTGGCATCAGTAACTCCGGTGTTGGAGGTTCAACCAAGACAGTATTAAGGGGTTCAAAATCAATTGCAGGAAATAGTGAAGCGCTTTTTGTAATTGATGGGGTGCCTGTAGTAAATAACAAAGGCGGACAGCCGGGGTCTTATGGTGGAACAGATGGAGGAGATGGTCTTTCTGCACTAAATCAAGACGATTTTGAGTCCGTAACTATTTTAAGGGGTGCCAATGGAGCTATTTTATATGGTAGCCAGGGAGCTAACGGCGTAATTTTAATCAACACGAAGAAAGGTCAGGCCGGCAAAATTGCTATCGCTTTAAATTCTACGATAAATTTTAGCAATGCCGCAACATTACCTGAGTTTCAATTTGATTATGGTGCAATAGGTGGTAGCGATTACAGTTGGTCCAAAACAAAGGGGGATTACCAACGTAACTATATTAAAGATTTTTTTCAGACCGGTGTAAATACTATTAATTCACTTTCAGTATCAGGTGGAAATGAAAGAACAACTACTTATTTCTCCTATGGAAATAATAATGCATCGGGCATTGTACCAACCAGCACTTACAATAAGCATAATGTTACCTTTAGTCAAGAGACAAAATTGTTTGATGATAAACTTACTTTGAGTGGAAATGTTAGGTTCTCTAACGAAAAGTCAAAAAATCGCCCAGGGGCCGGTTACTACAACAATCCGTTAACCGGGTTATATTTATTTGCTCGCGAAAGAGATTTTAATGACTACAAAACCAATTATCAGGTTTTTAGTACTGAACGAAATCTGTATAAACAAAACTGGTATTCTACTGAAGAAAAACAAAACAACCCGTATTGGGAATTAAATAATGACCCGAAACTCTCTACTAGTAACAGAGTAATTGCTTCAGCAAAAGCTTCTTATGCATTTTTACCACATTTTAAATTTGATGTACGTGGGAACATTGATTATAATGACAGGTTATTAGACTATCGTTATGCTGCAGGTGGTAATTCTGTAAGCGTAAGTTCTAACGGAACCTGGAATTACACTAAGTATAATGATAAGGCCTTATATGGTGATGCCATTTTGAGCTATGATAACAGCTTTGGTAAATTTAGCTTAAATAGCGTATTGGGAGGGAGTATTCAGGATTATACCTTTAATGATGGAATGACTTTTAGTAACGGTAATATACCACTTCAATATCCAAACTTTTTTAGTTTTGCAAATCTACCAACTAATGTGCCCGTAAATCAAACCTACAGTCGAGTGCAAAAACAAGGCTTATTCGCTAATGCCTCTCTAGGGTTTAAGGATATGATTTATTTAGATTTGGCAGGTCGGAACGATTGGGCGTCTACACTGGCAAATACGGGAAACGATTCATATTTTTATTATTCTGCTGGTCTGTCCGGAATAATAAGCCAAATGGTGGCCCTGCCTAAAGAAATTAATTTTTTAAAGTTAAGAGCATCAACATCGAAAGTGGCCAATGAGGTGCCATATAATACTGTTAGTCCAAACAATATTGTTAATGGCAATAATACTTATACCTTTAATCCACAAACACCTTTTTCAACTCTTGTACCTGAGAAAATAATCAGCAACGAAATCGGGATCGAAAGCCGTCTTTTAAATAATAGGTTAAATTTAGATTTTACATATTATAAAAATTCAAGTACCAACCAATTTCTAAGCTTGCCTGCATCATCAGGGTCGGGTTACGTTTTTTTGTATGTAAACGCTGGAAAAGTTACAAACCAGGGTTTTGAGCTAACTTTAGGTGGAGACCCCGTAAAAACTGATAATTTTGGGTGGAATACCTCCGTAAACCTATCTCAGAACAAAAACAAAATTGTAGAGTTGATTGCTGATAACCCCGGTTATCAGGTAGGTAGCGATAGCGAAGGTTTTAATTCAATAATCAAATCTGGTGGGTCTTTTAACGACTTATACATTTTCAAATTTGCACGCGATGCTTCAGGTCAGATTATATTGGATGATGCTGGAAAGCCAAGTAAGGCTGCAAAGCAGGAATATGTTGGGAATTTAAATCCAAATTTGATAACCGGTTGGAATAATACGTTTACATATAAAAATTTGAGCTTAAGTGTTCTGGTAACAGCTAAATTCGGCGGTGTTGCTTTCTCTAAAACTGAGGCTTTCCTAGATTCTTACGGAGTAAGTAAAAGAACTGGCGAAGCAAGAGATGCAGGAAGTATTCCGATTAATGCCATAAAGGGCAATACTCCTCAAACATCGATTGATCCGGCACTCTACTACTCGGTAATAGGTGATAGAAATGGAATTATGGAGCCTTATGTATTTTCCAGAACCAACGTACGTTTGGCACAGGTATCATTAGCCTATAATTTGCCAATTAAGGGTACAGCTATTAAGTCAGCTTCTATTTCGGTAATCGGGCGTAACCTGTTTTTCTTCTATAAAAAATCACCTTTCGATCCGGAGCAGGCGATGAGTACCAACAACAGCATGCAGGCTAATGATATTTTTGCGATACCTGGTACACGTTCTTACGGGCTAAATCTTAAGTTAAACTTTTAATGTCTTAAAATAATGAAAAAAATATGTATAATGGTGCTTGCCTTGATTTTATTCAATTCCTGCACAAAAAATTTTGAAGAAATAAATACAAACCCAAATCAAATATCTAAGAAATTATTAGAGCAGGATTTTAATTTAGTTGGTGGTTCATTTCCAACGTTCATGTTTAATCTTATGGGGCATCAGATTGAAGAAGACCTGTGTTATGATAACTGGATGGGCTTTATGGGTACACCTACACCTTTTGTTTCAAATGTAAATAATACCACCTATTACCTGCGCTGGATAGATGCTTACTGGAACCGGGTATATGGTAGTGTGATGTCACCAACAAAACAAGTTATTCAGCTAGCTCAGGAATATAATTTGCCCCTATTTGGTGATTGGGCAAAATTGGTTAGAATTTTAGCAATATCTAAGTTAACTGCTATCTATGGACCAGTAATTTATTCCAATTATGGCACATCAACTTTAGGAACCATTAAGTATGATAAAGAATCAGATTTATACAACAATCTGTTTACGCAGTTGGATGAGATTGAAACAAATTTCAAAGCCAACACATCATACACCGGGTTTATTAAATTCGATCCAAGCTATAAAGGCAATATCGCTTCATGGTTAAAATTACTTAATTCGGTACGTTTCCGTTTGGCGATGCGTTTGGTTAAAGTTAGCCCTACAGTTGCTAAAACAGAAGGAGAAAAGGCCCTGGCTGACCCAGTTGGATTAATTAGCACCAATGCTGAGAATTTCCTTATCTCGTTAAATGGAGAGGTAATGCCTGTTTCGATGATTTCTTTTGACTGGAACGATACCCGTATGGGTGCAACCATGGAATCTTTTATGGTGGGTTTAAAAGACGGACGTATAAAGAAATATTTTTCTGAAGTAAGTGATGCCAGTTTAGTTACTGACCATCCTGCATACAAATATAAAGGTATTCGCAGCGGCGCTTTCATAAATGCCAAAGATGACAGAGTTTCCTATTCTACAGTGAGTACAGATTTCAAATCAGCGCAAAACAGAAGAGGGTTTACTGCATCGGAAATCGCTTTTTTGAAAGCTGAAGCGGCATTAAGAGGATGGGCAAACGCAGGAGATGCTAAAACAAACTACGAAAATGGAGTACGCCTTTCTTTTGCCGACTGGGGAGCAGCAGGTGTTGATGCTTATTTGGCTGATGCAACGAGTAAACCAATCAACTACGTTGATCCAAAAGACAGTAAAAATAATTTCACAGCACTTTCTTCCATTACAATAGCCTGGGATGCTGGAGACTCTAACGAACTGAAACTGGAAAAAATTATCACACAAAAATACTTAGCTACTTTTACTAATACTTTAGAAGCATGGGTAGATTTTAGAAGAACAGGCTATCCAAAAATTCCACATGTTGCTAAAAATGATAGTAGCCCGGATTGGGGTGTAATAACAGCCGATCAATGGATAAAGCGACTCGTATTTGTGCCTGCAGAAAGAACCGGCAATACTGCTGCTGTTGCCGAAGCTGCGAGTTTTTTAACCTCCGGTAAAGACGATATTGCATCGCGCTTATGGTGGGATACCAACACCCCAGGTAATTTCTAAACTTTTTGCAATAATAATCCCAAATGGCGGCCTTATGGCGGCCATTTTTGTAAACTAGCCGTTATAAATATTTCTAAACTTATTTTAACCTAAAAGCACTCCTAATTCATTAAGTGCATTAATGAATATAGGAGTACAATGGAGCGCGAAGATTATTTTTTCCTACTGCCTTCTATATTGGGTAGAAATGCGGTAAAAATTCCGATTAATGGAAGGAAAGCACAAATTTGAAACACATATTCAATGCTGGTTTGATCTGCAAGTTTACCAAGGATGGCAGAACCCAAGCCCCCCATTCCAAAGGCAAATCCAAAGAATAAGCCGGCAATCATTCCTACTTTCCCTGGTACAAGTTCAGTTGCATACACCAATATTGCAGAAAATGCTGAAGAAATTATAAGACCTATTACAACAGATAAAGCACCTGTCCAGAAAAGAGATACATAAGGCAGCAATAAAGTAAATGGCGCCGCACCAAGAATAGAGATCCAGATAATATACTTACGACCAAATCTATCTCCCAATGGGCCGCCAATTAACGTGCCGGCAGCAACAGCCCCTAAAAAAGCAAATAGGTAGACTTGAGACTGTTGCACCGACACATTGAATTTATCCATTAGGTAGAATGTGTAATAACTAGTCATACTAGCCATATAAAAGTATTTCGAAAAAATAAGAACCAAGAGAATACCAAGAGAAATCACTACACGATTTTTGGATAAATGATGATGAGTTTCCTCTTTAACAACACTTTTATTTAATGCTTTTAACTCCAATTGTTCTTGATACCATTTTGCGACTCTCGACAATACGACGATACCTAAAATTGCAGCTAACGAGAACCATATGATATAAAATTGTCCATAAGGAACAACTATAATTGCGGCCAAAAGCGGACCTATAGCGCTTCCTGCATTACCTCCCAATTGAAAAATAGACTGCGCCAGTCCCTTTTTTCCACCTGAAGCTAAATGCGCAACACGAGATGACTCCGGATGAAATATAGAAGAGCCCACTCCTATTAAACTTACTGCTAAAAGAATATTAACAAAACTAGATGCAAAAGATACCGCAATAAGGCCCAATAGTGTAAAACCCATTGCTATGGCAAGAGAATATGGGCGTGGCTTTTTATCTGTATAAAACCCGATAAAAGGTTGAAGTATTGATGCTGTTAACTGATAAGTTAAAGTAATGAGACCGATTTGGGTAAATGTAAGATTGAACTTTTCTTTCATTACGGGATATACCGCAGGAATTACAGCCTGAAGCATATCATTAAGTAAATGGGTAAAGCTTATGGTAAATAAGATAGAGAAAACCGTTTGTTGGGCAATCTTTTTTGAATCAATAACGGCTGTATTTGTAAAAGATGTTTTTTCCATTGTTTTAGATCAGATCGTCTGATGTATTGTTATAAATTTTTACTGAGATACGTGTCCTAATATTTTTGCTGCAATGCTCCAGGCTTTCTTAGAATCTCCCGCAATAATACTTTTTAGCAGTTGCTCATGATATATATAGGTTTCTTCAAACACTTTAGCATCCGGATGTGTCTGAATAAACCAATTTTTTAAATGAATAGATGCAGATTTATATAAATCAGCTAGTATTTCGTTCTTTGATGCGAGGGCTATTGCAATATGAAATTGAACATCAGCTTCTATGCATTCATCAATTAATCCCGCTTTAGCAGCTTTTTTTCTGTTTTCCAGATGAGTCCTTATGGTTACAATATCACTTTCAGTTCGGTTAAGTGCGGCTTTCTCCGCAATTTTCATTTCAAGTAATTGCCTAACTTCATCCAGATCCTTAACATTGGCTCTTTTCAACCTCAGCTCCATAGGCTCTCTGTTTGCTATAGCCTGATCCACAAAGGTTCCAATTCCTTGTTGAACCCTAAGTAGTCCTGAATTTGCCAATATCTTGATGGCTTCCCGTATAGTTGAACGCCCAACTCCAAAGCTTTTCATCAATTCCGGTTCTATCGGTAACTGTTCATTCACTTTGTACTGACCAAGAGTTATCTGTTCATTCAATCGTGCAGCCACTTCATCGGCTAAAGACTTTTTTTGTATTAGATTCTTCATGCTAATTCATCATATCATCAGATGAATTCAAATGTAGAGATTAAAAAGCATTTAGCAAATAAAAACCAAAAAAAAGGGTTCAAATCTAATTGAACCCTTTCTCCTAAACCAAACTAACCAAAAACCAGTTAAACACTAGCTTTACTTATTTGTTTTTTTACTAAAAATTTAGTTTCTCAGAGAAGACCTAGAAAATTTTGTCCTTCTTCAGGGCAAAAGATTTCAGGCTTCGAAGAGAATACTCAATTTTTCCTTTATTTCGCTGCTTTAACAAAATTCAACACGATGTAAGCAGTCTTTGATCCGTATTCAACAGGCGACTTAATCACCATAGTATTACCATCAGTAGAAGAAAGAACAGACCTGTAACCAGATGTTACATTTTTAGCCTTTTCACCTTCAAAGATCTTTTTAAATTGAAAAGTTTCATCTGCAGGACTTACTGACCAATATATTTTCTGAGTTTTTGCCTGGCAAGCTCCGCCTCCTGGCAATGTATAGCTACCATTACCACTATTAGTCAGACTCCAGGTACTACCTTGAAAACAAGTATAAGAACCTTCATCAAACAATGATTTTACTGCTGCTTGCGGTACGCCTTCAAATGTGATATCATTTGAAACCCAATTACCAGTTACATTACCTTTTTTTAAACTTTGAACTGCTCCTCCTTTAGGTGAGCAACTTTGCAAAACCATTAACGAACTACATAAAATGGCTGCTATCAGTAATATTCTTTTCATATTCTTCTTTAATTTGATATTTCAATTACATAAATCTTGCCAAAACTTAAGACGAATAACATTATACACTTAACTTTGCTACACCTAACGCCCATTCTTAACTTTTAACCCTGTAATAATGAAGCCAGAAACACTTGCTATACATGCTGGAAATTTAAATAAAGTCAGCACCAAAGATGTAACACCTCCTATAAATCTATCTACCACATTCCTTAGAGATGAAGATGGTGGCTACTCTGGTGGACACATGTATAGTAGAGTAAGTAACCCAAACAGATCAGCATTGGAAAAAGCCTTATCAGTGCTTGAAAAAGGCGTAGAAGCATGTGCATTTTCTTCTGGTAATAGTGCAGGTATGGCTGTTTTTCAAGCGTTAAAACCGGGAAGCCACATTATTGCACCAGACGATATGTATTGGGGCTTTAAAAAACAACTACAAACTATTTTTAAAGATATTCTTGAAATAGATTTCATAGATCTTACAAACCTTGATAACATTACAAAGTTCATTAAAAAGAATACTGTTCTTATATGGATAGAAACGCCTTCTAATCCATTATTAAAAATTACAGATATTGCAGGAGTATCAAAAATTGCCAAAGAGAATAATCTTATACTCGCCTGCGACAGCACTTTTGCTTCACCATGTTTACAAAATCCAATTGATTTTGGGGCGGATATCGTAATGCACTCTTCAACAAAATACATTGGTGGCCACAGTGATGTTCTTGGGGGCATTCTTGTTACTGCAGAAAAAAACGAATTCTGGGAAAAGATCAGAAACATACAGCAAGTTGGTGGTGCAGTGCCCTCTCCTTTCGACTGTTTTCTTTTAGTCAGAAGTATCAAAACTTTAGCATACCGTATGCATGGACACTGTTCCAATGGAATGGCCTTAGCATTACATCTAGAAAAACACCCAGCTATAGAAGCTGTCTACTATCCAGGCTTGGCAACTCATCCTCAATACGAAATAGCAAAAAAACAAATGACTGGATTTGGTGGAATGCTGTCTATTTTAGTCAAAGGAGGGTCTGATGAAGCGAGAAAAGTGGTTAATAAGGTTAAACTTTTCGCACAGGCGACTAGCTTAGGTGGAGTTGAAAGCTTAATTGAACATCGTGCATCGGTTGAAGGTCCAGATACTAAAACTCCGCAAAATTTAATTCGGATATCTGTAGGGTTAGAACACATTGACGATTTAATGGCCGATTTAGATCAGGCACTAGCAGAACAAAACGTAGCTAATCCATCATAAAATCAATTTAAACATCTGAAATTCAAATAATTAATAAATTTCCAAAATATAATTTTGGAAATTTATTAACTTAAATCTACATTTGCATTATCATTTAGCGAAAGCTAATCAAGTCAACCTCCCTTATTTAAAAGGTTTGATTTATAAAGAAGTGGCGAGAGACAGGCTCTTTGACCCACTGGCAACCCTCCCAAAATGGAGAAGGTGCCAATTCCTGACCAAAAGACATGGTGTCATTTGGAACGATAAATTGAAACAAAATGAAAACTGTAAAAATTACTTCGAATCTATTCAATTATTGTTATCCTCAGCAGGCTAATTGCATGTGCTGTTGCATACTATAATTCACAAATCTTCCTTTTGCATCTCACATTCATACGGAAGGCCTCTTACAGGGGTACGAAAAAACTATATACGTTTCCGAAACTAGATCAAGCAAAACGTATCCATTTAAAAAACTTAATAAGAACCACTTATAACTAAATATAAAATGTCAACATCTCACAAATTCGAAACATTACAAGTACATGCAGGCCAGGAAATTGACCCTACAACAGGTTCAAGGGCTGTTCCTTTATATCAAACTACCTCTTACGGTTTTAAAAACTCTGAACATGGTGCGAACTTATTTGCACTGAAAGAATTCGGTAACATCTATACAAGGATCATGAATCCTACAACTGACGTTTTCGAAAAAAGAGTAGCTGCTCTTGAAGGTGGTGTTGCTGCTTTAGCAGTAGCATCCGGACAAGCTGCCCAATTTATTGCATTAAACAATATTCTACAGGCAGGTGATAACTTTGTATCGTCATCCCATTTATATGGTGGATCATACAATCAGTTTAAAGTAAGCTTTAAACGCTTAGGTATTGAGGTTAGATTTGCCAACGGTGATGATGCAAATGATTTTGAATCAAAAATCGATGCAAATACAAAAGCGATATACTTAGAAACCATAGGTAACCCTGCCTTTAGCATAGCTGATTTTGAAAAATTATCTGCAATTGCCAATAAACACGACCTACCTTTAATAGTAGACAATACTTTCGGTGCTGCCGGATACCTATTTAAACCATTAGAGCATGGCGCGCACATTGTTGTTCAATCAGCAACTAAATGGATTGGCGGCCATGGAACCAGTATTGGTGGTGTAATCGTTGATGGAGGAAATTATAACTGGGGTAATGGCAAATTCCCTCAATTCACTGATCCATCTGATGGATATCATGGCTTAATTTTCAACGATGTTTTTGGAATTGGCGGTCCTTTTGGCAATATTCAATTCATTATTCGTGCACGTGTTGAAGGTTTAAGAGATTTTGGTCCTGCCATCTCGCCTTTCAACTCTTTCCTTTTAATTCAGGGATTAGAAACATTATCATTACGAGTACAACGTCATGTAGATAACACCCTCGCTTTAGCTACCTGGTTAGAGAGCCATGATGCTGTCAAGAGTGTAAATTATCCAGGACTTGAAAGCAGCCCATACCATGCGAATGCTAAAAAATATTTAAAGAACGGTTTCGGCGCAGTATTATCTTTTGAATTAAAAGGAGATAAAGAAAAAGCGACCGCATTTGTAGATAACCTTAAACTTGTGAGCCATCTTGCAAACTTAGGTGATGCAAAAACGCTGATTATACAACCTTCGGCGACTACACACCAACAGCTAAGCGATGCGGAACAAGTTGCTGCAGGTATTACGGCGAGCCAGTTACGTGTTTCTGTAGGAATTGAGCACATAGATGATATCAAAGCTGATTTCGAGCAGGCTTTTGCTGCAATAAACAAATAACAATAACAACGATACAAGATCTAAAGAATGAGCACTACCGCAACATATGTATACACAAAACAATTTAAACTGGAGAACGGTAAGAAACTGCGTAAACTAGAAATTGCTTATCAAACTTATGGCAAATTAAACGCTAAAAAAGATAACGTAATTTGGGTATGCCATGCACTTACTGCCAATGCGGATGTTTTGGATTGGTGGAAAGGGCTTTTTGGTAATAACGACTTGTTTAATCCTGAGGAGCACTTTATCATTTGTGCAAATGTATTGGGGTCTAATTATGGCACGACTAATCCATTAAGCGTAAATCCTGTAACCGGGCAGCCATACTACCTTGCTTTTCCTGAATTTACCATTAGGGATATGGTAGCTGCTCATCGCTTACTTGCGTCGCATCTTGGCATTCGAGACATTAAAGTCTTAATTGGTGGCTCTCTGGGCGGTCAACAGGCTTTAGAATGGGCTATAGAGGATAACAAAAACATAGAGAATCTAATTCTGGTAGCCACAAACGCTGTGCACTCTCCATGGGGAATCGCATTTAACGAAAGTCAGCGCTTAGCAATTGGCACTGATCGTACATTTTATGCGCAGCAACCAGATGGTGGTCTAAAAGGTTTAAAAGCTGCAAGAAGTATTGCCTTATTATCTTACCGTACTTACGAGGCTTACTCAGCTACTCAATTAGAAAGTGTAAACGACAAAACAGGTTCATTTAGAGCTGCTTCTTACCAGAATTATCAGGGAGAAAAACTGTGTAAGCGCTTTAATGCCTACAGCTATTGGTACTTAAGTAAAGCTATGGACAGCCATAATGTTGGCCGTAACAGAAAGAGTATTGTTGATGCTTTATCCTTAGTTAAAGCAAATACTTTAGTAATAGGAATTGAAAACGACGTTTTATTCCCGCTTTGTGAACAAGATTTTTTAGCAAAGAACATTCCCGGTGCAGCACTACAAAGTATTAGCTCTGCTTATGGTCATGATGGTTTTTTGATTGAAACAGACATACTGACTAACATAATTGGCACATTCCTAAAAGAGAGTGCAAATAAGAAAATAATTAAATTACATAAAACAGCATAGTATTTAGATGAGTAAGAAACTTAAGATCGGTTTATTTGGTTTTGGAGTTGTAGGACAAGGACTACATGATATTATTCGTGGTCAGGATCTAAACCTCGAAATCGTTAAAATAGCTATTAAAAATCCTGAGAAAAAACGTAGCCTTGACACGCATCTGTTCACCACAAATCACGACGAGATATTAGAAAATAGTGAAATCAACACTATCGTTGAATTGATTGATGATGCAGAAGTTGCATATAACATCGTAAAAAGAGCATTAATTAGTGGTAAGAATGTAGTTTCTGCTAATAAAAAGATGATTGCTACTCATTTGGCTGAGCTGGTTGAATTACAGGAAAAACATAATGCTTCACTACTATACGAAGGTGCAGTTTGTGGCAGTATACCTATTATCCGTAATCTTGAAGAGTATTACGATAATGAGTTACTTCATGGCATCAGTGGAATATTTAATGGCTCTTCGAATTATATTTTATCTAAAATATTTAATGAAAACCTTGAGTATGGTGTTGCATTAAAGCAAGCTCAGGATCTTGGATTTGCCGAGTCCAACCCTATCCTTGATGTTGGTGGCTATGACCCTAAATTTAAACTAGCTATCGCAACTGCTCATGCCTACGGATTATTTATTGATCCAAATAAGATACTTAATATAGGGATACAAAACTTATCTGAGCATGACATTAAATATGCCAGAGAAAAGAACTTTAAGATTAAACTGGTACCTACAGCAAGAAAAATAAGCACCAAGCAGATTGTTACTTATGTATTGCCAAAGTTTGTAAAATCTGACGATTTCTTATTTAATGTAGAAAACGAGTATAATGGAGTTACTGTTCAGGCAGCCTTTGCAGATAAGCAATTTTTCTTCGGAAAAGGTGCGGGTGGTCACCCTACCGGAGCTGCTGTTTTATCAGATATAGCTGCATTAAGATACGATTATCGTTATGAGTATAAAAAATACCATCAGCATAATGGGTTAGTGCATACTGATAATGTAAACATTGAAGTTTATCTCCGTTATACCCATGAGTATACCCTGGACAAACTTCAGGTAGATAATATTATTGAGCGGTTCTCCCGCAATGATTACAAATATGTAATTGGGAATGTTAGCCTGAAGAGTTTATTGGCTAACCGCGACCTTCTTGAGCAAAAGGATATTTTTATTGCTCATACTGGTAGGTACACTTATACAGATCAGCAAATCTTAAAGATTTCTGAGGAGGAAGTGTTATTTAACTAGTTATTATTTTTGCTTTGTTTTGATCGCAAAAGGCCCCAAAATGGGGCCTTTTACTATATATTATATTTCTCTGTTCAAATCCCAATTCTCAAGGTAGTCTGCTACTCGTCTAACAAAAGAACCTCCCAAGGCACCATCTACAACCCTGTGGTCATATGAAAGCGAAAGGAACATCATATGGCGTATGGCTATCACATCGCCAAATTCTGTTTCTAATACTGCTGGCTTCTTTTTAATTGCTCCTACAGCTAAAATCGCTACCTGTGGTTGATTAATAATAGGCGTACCCATCACATTACCAAACGAACCTACATTAGTTAGCGTAAACGTGCCATTTTGCGTTTCATCAGGCTTAAGCTTAGAAATACGTGCTCTCTTTGCCAAATCATTTACCGACTTAGTTAAACCGACTAAATTAAACTGATCTGCATTCTTTATAACAGGAACAATCAGATTACCACTAGGTAAAGCAGCCGCCATTCCAATATTTATATCTTTCTTTTTAATAATCTGGTTTCCATTTACAGAAACATTGATCATTGGATAATCTTTTATTGCTTTAGCAACAGCTTCGATAAACAATGGAGTGAAAGTAATCTTTTCATCTTCTCTTTTTTCGAAGCTATTTTTCACCTTCTCACGCCATAAGACCAGGTTCGTCACATCGGCTTCAACAAATGATGTTACATGCGGAGAAGTTTGCTTGCTCATCACCATATGCTCGGCAATTAGTTTGCGCATCCTATCCATCTCTATAATCTCATCACCACCACTTACACTAGTTAACGGTTGAGATGTAGCTTTAGCAGACTGCAAAACTGGATTACTTACAGGTGTATTGACAACAGTAGCTGATTCTGCACTGTTAGCAGATTGCGAAACAGGGGTATCAAAAGTTACCCCTCCTTTTTTATTTTGAATATAATTTAACAAGTCATCCTTAGTTAAACGACCTTCTGCACCGGTACCAGATATTGAATCAAGTTCAGTTACAGCAATGTTTTCCTGTGCGGCGATGTTTTTTACCAAAGGAGAATAAAAACGATCGGAACTACTTTCTTTATCAGCACTTCTAACAGCATCATTTGACACCAATTGTTCAATTCCAGGGATGCTTTCAATAACAGGTTCTACAGTTGCCTTGGTTGTAACAGCAACATCTCCAGTCACCGAAGAATCGGTTTCTATAATTGCAATAACAGTACCTACTTGTACCACTTCATCTTCCTTAAATAACTGTTTAATTAGCTTACCTGCTATTGGCGAAGGAACTTCAGAATCAACCTTATCTGTAGCAATTTCCAGAACCGTATCATCCATCTCTATCATATCTCCGGGCTGTTTAACCCATTTAATGATGGTTGCTTCTGCAACACTTTCCCCCATTTTAGGTAACAATAATTCGTATTGAGCCATTTTTTATTTTATGATTGATATCGGATGCAAAAGTAAAGTATTTTGAACACTTAATCTCCATATTGGTTAAGTTCGTTCAAAATCATGGTCAAAGCCGCTATGGCTGAACGCTCTATGTTCTGAGCTCTTTTGTTTCCAAAATTATAAACCTTTGCCACAACACCCTTGCAGCTAGCTACTGCAATCCACACTGTACCAACAGGTTTTCCCGGCATACCACCGTCCGGACCTGCAATTCCACTTACGGCTACTGCATAGTCTGTTTTAAAATGATCTATTGCTCCCTGAGCCATTTCTTTTACAGTCTGCTCACTCACCGCTCCAAAATTATCTAGCGTTTCCGGGCTAACACCTAATACCGATTCTTTAAGTTCATAAGAATATACAACTGCCCCACCGACATAAACTGAAGAACAACCAGGATGCTGGGTAATAAGATGTGCAATATAACCCCCGGTGCAACTTTCTGCAGTTGAAAGTGTAAGTTTACGCTTATCCATTATATTTAGAATCGCTTTTTCAAGAGCAATGTCTTCTTCTACAACAACGTTTTTCTTTACCCTGGCGATAATCCGCTGTGCATATACCTCAACCTCATCTTTCAAGATTGTTTCGTCAGTCCCCTCACTACTCAATCTTAAACGTACTTGTCCTAGTCTTGGTAAGTAGGCAAGCTTAATATGTTCAGGTAAGCTATTTTCAATATCTTCAATCTCAGCGGCCAGAAACGACTCTCCTATATTCGCGGTAAGTATTGTTTTATGAACAATAAAAGGGAGTTTGAATGTGCTTTTTAAAAGCGGAAGAATTTGTTCCTGCATCAAATACATCATTTCGAATGGAACACCAGGCATAGAAACAATGATATTGCCATTATGCTCAAACCACATACAGGGTGCTGTTCCGTTTTCATTTTTGATCACAGTACAACCTTCGGGCACATCAGCCTGTTTCATATTAGATTCAATCATTGGCTTGTTAAAACGCGCAAAGATTTCAGTAATATGTGCTAATGTAGCTTCGTCTCTTCTCAGGCCCACATTGAAATACCTGGCCAAGGTTATTTTAGTAATATCGTCTTTAGTTGGCCCTAAGCCACCTGTAATTAGAATTATCTTCGCTCTTTTCTCTGCAAGTGTTAACGCTTCAACAATATGATCTGCATCATCAGACACTGAAGTAATTTGTTTTACTTTAATACCGATCAGATTAAGCTCCTTAGCCATCCAGGCTGAATTCGTATCTATAATCTGACCAATAAGAATCTCATCTCCTATAGTTATTATTTCAGCTAACATAAATTCAAATATTAGTATCGGGTATAGTAATTCTTTCTCTTGCTCAGCTTTAGATCCTGAAGTACTGAGGCTTTTACTTTGATATCTACAGAATAGAACTGGTACGCACCGAAAGGAATCCAGCTAAAACTCATATCCCAACAGTGCAAATCTCTATAAATTGATAAAGAGGTTTGAGAGAAGGTACTCGCTTTAAAATCCCAGCCCGAGTTAAATTGAACCTTCCATTTTGTGGTGATGTTTGCATCACCATTAAAGTTCAATGTATTCGTAATCGTTGAGTTTTGCCCCAGCCTATCTGTATTGTAATTAAAAGTATAGCTAAAAGCAAAATTCCATGGAATTTTAAAATCCACAAATGCATTAGGATCACGGCTTACTTTGGCTAATTCCTCAGATTGCTCTGGTGTCATCCCGGTTTTCGCTGCCTTATCCTTTAAATTTTGGTCATTCTCATTCTTCTTTTTTAAAGCCTCGGGGTTTAGGCTGTAGTTAAAGGAGAATCCAAAACTGGTAAGTCGGGGTAATTTACCTACATTCCAAACGTAGTCATCCATCAATATTCTTGTTGACTTTCCTGAAGCATCAAGAGAATCCCTAGTTCTATATGGATCTAAAGTACCATAATAATTAACACCTAATTTATCAGTAAACTGCGATCTTCCACTAAACCCTAGTGTCGACAATTTAAAGCTTGGTGCAAGGAAATTATATGATCCACTAATACTTAAACCTTGAATAATTGGAATCTTTTTATCGCCTTTACCTGTAGTATCTTTTGGAGTTAAAACTTTGGCCTCTACAGTATTATCCAAACTAAAAGAAATTGAAGCATTACGTCCAGCTCCTGGAAATCCGTAAGGAGATCCTTCAAAGATTGAGTATTTTTGCTGTTTTCCATCAAAACCAATCTTTGGACTTCCATCGGTATAGTAAGCATTCTTGTAATAACCCCTAGCTATATCAGAAAAATCAGGTCTGTAACTAAAACTCACCTGAGGCGTCATTACATGCCTCAACGCTTTAAAGTTACCAAATTTGGTAAACTGAGCAGTGCTGTAAACCTTTGTAGAAACACCCATATTCAAGCTGTATTCCCCATTGCGTTTAAAACCAGGTACAGTATCTATAATTTCCTGATCACTACTATTTAGAACTTTCAAATAAGATTTCCTTACAGTTTGAAATTGCCATCTCTCAGTATAAGACACACCAGTGTTGAAATTAAAATAATTCAATATATTAAAAGCCATATTTACTGGGATCTGGTGACTAACCCCATTCTTAAATTTATTAAGAGACTCTCTTTTGAATAATTGATCTTCAGTCGTAGATATGTTATTGCTGGCCTGCATGTTGTAGCCTACAGTAATTTTCTGATACCATTTTTGCTCACCCAATCTATCCTTAGAATCAAACGGATTAAAAGTAGGCACACTTAAACTTACATCTGGCAATTGTAAACTCACAGTTCTGTTTTCTGTTTCTTGTGAACCTGATGCAGCAACACCAAGTGTTATTCCATTACCAAAGATCTTCCCATACGAGATTGATGATCTTAAAGTATTTTTAGTAAACTGATTAGGATCATAGCTACTGCCCCCTGCGGTATTTTTATTAAATGAACTAGTACCCGCATCTACTGAGGCAGAAAAGGTAGTACCTGGTCTGGCATTTGCATTCTGTGTATGCGTCCACTGTAAGTTAAAATCCTTTCTAGGGTCGTACTCAGGGGTTCCCTCCAAGCCATACCTTGAGTTTGAATACCTAAAATTTATATTTCCGTTATACTTGTATCTTTTAGTATAATTAGACAATAAAGTTCCCTCATATGAACCTCTGGTATAAATTGTAGCAAGCATTTTTGCATCCCAATAATCATTTAAGCCCAGATAATACCCTCCTTCCCGAAGAAAGAAACCCCGAGTAGCATCTTCGCCAGGACTCGGTAAAATAACCCCCGACGACTTCTTATTAGGCTTGGGAAAAAATGCAAACGGTAAACCAATAGGTAATGGAATATCCTCAATCTTTAAATATACTGGCCCAGTAATAATCTGCTTTTCGGTTACAATACCTTTTGTAATATAAATTCCAAAGTGTGGATGAGGCAAATTACAAGTGCTATAAGTTTGGCCTTTACTATGAATTTCATCATCAGGCTGCTTCTTTGCTTTACCTCCAGTAAAGAAGCCTCCCTCCTGCTCAGTAAACACTCCCCATATACGTCCAACACTAGTTTCTGTATTATAGAATATTGAATCTGCAAGCGAGGTAGACTGCCCTGTCATTTTAAAAATCGGCCTACCAACATACTTACCCTTAGCATCTGTCCTTCCACTTGCATAGATCAGTTTCGTTTTGGAATTATAGGTAATATAATCTGCATCCAATTCGATACCCTGATATTTAACTCTGGCATTTCCGTACAGATAAACCATTTCGTTTTCCTTATCAAAATAACTGGAATCCCGCGCGGAATATTCAATTTTCTCACTGACTACTGTATCTTTTGGCGCGCTTTGTGCGTTACCTTTTTTAGTTGTATCTGCTTGTTTAGTTATTTGCTGCCATGAAAAACTGCTCAACGCAAGTGCCCGATTATCAACAGATGTTAATAAAACAAGGAAGTTTAAAAAAATGATGTACCGTAAAAGTTTCAAATTCGTGTGTGAATGTTATTTTTGCATTAATGTTTAATCCAAAACGTTCAAAATTAATGAAAAATATACCATTGCTCAGACCAAATGCAATTTTGATTGTATTTATTTCTGCAGTTATTATTACCATATCTAATTATCAGGCATTTACGCAAGAATATAAAATAAAAACTATCGTTATCGATGCCGGTCATGGCGGAAAAGATGGAAGTACAAGGGGCGTCTACTCTACTGAAAAAGATGTCGCGCTCAAAACTGCTTTACATCTTGGAGCAGCAATTGAGGCCAACATGAAGGATGTAAAAGTAATTTATACACGAACTGAAGATGTTTTTATTCCTCTTTATGAACGTATTGCCATTGCAAACAACGCCAAAGCAGATCTTTTTATTTCTATTCATTGTAATGATATGCCTGTATACAGATCAACTGTAGTAACCGGCTATAGAAAAAACAGTAGAGGGAAAAGAGTTCCTATAACAAGTACAGTGAGTAGAAAAAGTACATCAACAAGGGGTGTCGAAACATTTGTTTCAGGTATGGGTCGTGTTAATGAACAAGACGAAGCGATTAAGAGAGAAAATGCCTCTATATTTTTAGAGGAGAACTATAAGGAAAACTATGAAGGTTTCGACCCGAATAACCCTGAAAATTTCATTATCCTCTCCTTAATGAAAAATACTTTCAGAACCCAAAGCTTAAAATTAGCGAAGTTAGTACAGGACCAATATATTAACGTAGGTCGAATCGACCGAGGTGTTCAAGAAAAAAGTCTTGCAGTTCTGGCACGTGCAGGCATGCCTGCAATATTAACCGAAATTGGTTTTATCAGTAACCCTGAAGAAGAGGACTACATGAATTCTGAAGCCGGTCAAAAAGAAATTACCGATTGCCTGTTAAAGGCCATTGAAAACTATAAAAAGAGCATAGAAGGATAAGTTAAATCAATAACTATTATTAGATGAGTGTAAAGAAAAATGCAACCCTGTTATTACTATTATGTTTATTTAGCGCTCAACTAGTATTTGCCCAAACTTACAAAGTTAAAACTATTGTTATTGATGCCGGCCATGGAGGAAGTAAACCTGGTGCAAGAGGAAGTTTCTCATTAGAGAAAAACGTGGCCTTAAAAGTAGCCTTAAAACTAGGCAGAAAGCTTGAAGACGAATTACCCGGAGTAAAAATCCTTTATACCAGAAAAACAGATGTAGACGTAGATTTCTACAAAAGAGCTGCACTGGCAAATGACAATAAAGCAGATCTTTTCATTTCTATTCACTGCAACTCAATGCCCGACAAAAGGGTCATTACCGGCTACACAAAAACTAAAAAAGGCAAGAAAACCCCAAAATACTCCTACGTGAAAAACAAATCCACAAGTGGTACCGAAACCTTTGTGGCGGGATCTCACCGCTTAAATGAACAAGATGCTGCCATTAGGGAGAATGAAGATATCAAGCTTGAAAAGAATTATAAGCAAAATTACAACGGATATGATCCTAATGATCCTGAAACATTTATTATACTATCTTTGTTCAAAAATATATTTAGGGATAAAAGTCTGAAACTTGCTAAATTGATTCAAGACAATTATACACACGATGACAATAGAGTAAACAGAGGAGTTAAGGAACAAGGTGTTTTAATTCTTCAAAGATGTGGGATGCCAGCAGTACTAACGGAAATTGGATTTATTTCTAATCCTACCGAAGAAGAATATATGAATTCAGCGCATGGTCAGGAAGAGATTGTTAATTCAATCTACAAGGCAATAAAAACTTACAAAAAGGAAACCGAAACAAATTAAGTAAATACATACCAAGAACATACACTGAATGAAAATAGCAAACGAAACCAAAGTAGGCATACTAGCTGCCTTTTCTATTGCCCTGTTAATCATAGGCTATAACTTTTTAAAAGGAAATGCCATTTTTTCAAGTGAAACTGTTTTGTATGCAAAATATTCACGTGTTGATGGGCTTGCGGTATCTAAACCGGTTTTAATTAACGGCTACCAAATTGGACGTGTAGATAAATTACAATTGCTACCTGACGGATCAATCTTAGCTACTCTTAAAATTAAAGGTAAATACGAAATCCCAAGAAATAGTGTCGCTAAACTTGAAAGCACAGATCTTTTGGGAAGTAAAGCTATTGTTATGGCTTTAGGTACAGGTAATGATTTTGCCCAAGATGGTGATACGCTAAATGCCAATGTGCAAAAAGGCATTCTTGAAACGGTACAGCCTGTTCAGAAAAAAGCTGAGTTAATTATAGGTAAAATGGACTCCATCCTTACAAGTGTAAACTCAATTTTAAATCCGAACTTTCAAAAGAACGTTGACAAAAGCTTTAACAGTATAGCCTCTACCCTTTCTTCATTAGAGTCTACTTCTAAAAAAGTGGATAACCTGGTAGGTTCTGAAGGCTCTCGCATTTCTGCAATTCTAGCTAATGTAGAAGCAATTTCGGGCAACCTTAAGCAAAACAATGCTAAAATATCAGCAATATTGAACAACATCAATTCAATAACAGATCAGGTAGCTGCAGCAAATTTTAAACAAACCATAGACAATGCTAACAAAGCTGTTGTAGATCTTCAAAGCATCGTAGGTAAAATTAACAATGGTGAAGGAACACTAGGCCTATTAGTTAACGACACAAAAATGTATGATAACTTAAACAATGCATCTAAGAGTCTAGATAACTTAATGATTGACTTAAAGGCAAATCCTAAACGTTATGTTCACTTCTCAGTATTTGGTGGTGGCAGCAAAAAGGATAAATAATCACAGAGGTTAACAAAAAAGCCACTTCATAATGAAGTGGCTTTTTTGTTAAAGCTAATTTTATATGGTATAAGTATTCCCTTCAATTGCCAGCTCAGTATTTTCAAAAACAGATTTGGCTTCATCCAAAAGAGGCTGTAAAGTCTTGTACCTTGACGAAAAATGTCCGATAAGCAATTTAGCTGCTCTAGTTATATTAGCTATCTCACCGGCCTGTAAAGCTGTTGTATGATGTGTTACATTTGCCCTATCTAACATCTCGTGCAAAAATGTAGCTTCGTGATATAGCAAATCGCAATCCGCAATACAGCTAAAGTACCTTTCATCAAACAATGTATCAGAACAATAACCATATTTTCTAGGGGTTTCAGAATCCATAGTATAGTCCTTATTCAGAATAACCCTGCCGTCAGGTAAATTAAGATCTACCCCTCTTTTCAGCAAAGGGTAATACTCTATATCTATTTGTTCTTCTTCCAGCTTTTCCACAATAAGTTTCCGCAATCTTTTCTTTTGAGTAAACTTAAATCCTGTACATGGAATTCTATGATTTAATACAAAAGATTCCACAACAAGATCTGTATTCTCAAAAATCTGGGCAGATTCATTTGCCTGAGTTACTACAAACTCTATTGGATACCTGATTACAGTCTCTGAATATTTAAACTGAAGGGCAAGGATTTCCTGCAAAGGTTCAGGAGCAAATATTTTAATAGGCTTAACACGACCGTTTAAATGCAAACTCGATAGTAAACCTATCAGACCAAAATAGTGGTCGCCATGCAAATGGCTTATAAACACATAATCTATCTTACTTGCTTTAAAGCCATACTTAATCAATTGCTGTTGAGTACCCTCACCACAATCGATCAAGTAAAACTTCTCATTACAGTTCAATAGCTGTGAAGTAGGATTTCTATTATATACGGGTGTTGCAGAGCTGCTCCCTAAAATAGTAACCTCAAATTTCATTAATCTTTATCTACACTTCCTAGCAACTCTTTTTCTATTTCTTCCATAAAGATTAGATCGGTTGCTTCATCAAGTTTTGATACAATGGTTAAAGATTGGTCTAAATTGGACATTTCTAATATTTTAGCCACAACCTCATTTATTCCTGTTACAATGAACAGGCCATTAGATTTCTTGCAAAGCCTATCTCCAACAAGCAAACTGCTCAAATCCTGAGAGTCATCACATTGTTTTATAGATGATAGATCTAATACGATATTACGATATCCTTCTGTATTCAATAAGATGAATTCAGATTTCAATTTCGGGGTATTGTCATTTGTAAACTTAGATTCATTAAGCTTCAAAACAACATACTTTTCATGCTTATCTACTGAAAATTTCATGATATTGATTTATTTAGTTTGGTTACGAATGTAGTTAAAATTCTATTATTTATTTAATATTTGGAGTCGATTGTATACCTACGCAGACAAGAGCTGATTTAAAGAATCGGCTACATTTTTCTCAATTCTGTTCACAACATCAGCAGCTTCATTTTTCACAAACTTATCTCCTGTTATTTGCTCATAAAGCTCAATATAACGATCAGAAATAGAGTTCACAATTTCAGGGGTCATTACAGGAATTGTTTGTCCATCTTTACCTTGAAAACCGTTTTCTATTAACCATTTCCTTACAAACTCTTTCGATAATTGTTTCTGTGGCTCATTTTTACCCTGTCTATCTGCATAACCTTCAGCATAAAAATAACGTGAAGAATCAGGGGTATGAATCTCATCAATTAAGTAAATATCTGAACCAACTTTACCAAACTCATATTTAGTATCTACAAGGATAAGACCTCGCTCAGCAGCCATTTGTGTACCGCGCTCATATAACGCATAAGTGTAGTTTTCCAAATGAGCATAATCTTCTACAGAAACAATTCCTTTAGCAAGGATGTCTTCTTTTGATATATCCTCATCATGACCAACGGATGCTTTGGTTGTAGGCGTTATAATTGGTTTGGGTAACTTATCATTTTCTTTTAAGCCTTCAGGCAATGACACACCACAAACACTGCGTTTTCCTGCACTATACTCTCTCCAGGCATGTCCTGCTAAATAACCTCTAACTACCATCTCCACTTTAAAAGGCTCACAAATACGACCTATTGTAACCATTTCATCAGGTACCTCAATAACCCAATTTGGAACAATATCTTTAGTTGCACCTAAAAATTTAGCTGCTATCTGGTTCAATACTTGCCCTTTAAAGGGTATTGCCTCAGGTAAAACCACATCAAATGCAGATATCCTGTCAGTTACTACCATTGCCATAAACTGGTTATTAATGGTGTAAACATCCCTCACTTTTCCTTTGTAAAAATTTGTCTGCTTTGGGAAGCTAAAATTTGTTTCTTTAATCGCTGTCATTTTATTTTTAGTAGTTAGTAATTAGCACTTAGTATTTTCAAGGTCTCTAATTACTAAGTGCCAATTACATGTTTCTAATTGCAAATATCTAAATACTAATATCTATTTACTAATATCTAAACGATAATGTCTAAATACTAAGTACTAACATCTGAGTATCAATATCTAAACACTAGTTTTACTGAATATCTCCATAAGCTTTCAATATTCTTTTCACAAGTTTATGTCTTACAACATCTTCTCCTGTCAAGTAGATAATTTCGATGCCCGGTATATCATCGAGAATACGCAGAGCGTTATGTAAACCCGACATCTGTTTCTTCGGTAAATCTATTTGTGTTATGTCACCGGTTACAATGAATTTAGCTGATGGTCCCATACGGGTCAAAAACATTTTCAATTGTAAATCAGTAGAGTTCTGTGCCTCATCTAAAATTACAAAACAGTTGTCCAGCGTTCTTCCACGCATAAATGCCAATGGAGCAATCTCGATAGTCCTGTTTTCGATATATAATTTAAGTTTTTCAGCAGGAATCATATCATCCAATGCATCATATAACGGACGTAAATATGGATCAACCTTTTCCTTCAAATCTCCCGGTAAAAACCCAAGATTTTCTCCCGCCTCAACAGCAGGTCTGGTTAAGATGATACGCTTAATCTCTTTATTTTTTAATGCTCTTACGGCCAGTGCAACGGCGGTATAAGTTTTTCCGGTTCCGGCAGGGCCGATGGCAAATAACACATCATTCTTATTGATGCTTTCTACCATCCTCCGCTGATTCGCAGTTCTTGCTTTTACCATTAAACCATTGGTACCAAACACAATGACTTCTCCACCTCCCCCATTGCTTGTTTTTTCAACAACAGATTCGTCGGCCGACTGTACTTTTTTTGAAACCAGAATAGATTCCACATCATTCGCAGTTAAAGTACTATACTTCTCTAACTGGCTAATCAGCTGACCATACTTTTTCTCAAAAACTTTAAGTTCCTGTTCGTCACCAAGTACCTTTACTTCATTACCTCTTGCCACAATTTTTAATTTTGGGAAAGCACTCTTAACTAGCTCGTAATGCTCGTTGTTAGCACCCCAAAATTGTACCGGATCTACCGATTCTAATGTTAGTTTTAGTTCGTTCAAAATATTGTTTTTTAGATTGGAGTGTATATTTTGATTTAAAAGTTGAATATTTGTACGCGTTTTACCACCTACGCAAGATTAAGAATAAATATTCAATTTTTAATGGCCATTATTACTTTAACAACAGATTTAGGTTCTAAAGATTTCTATCAGGCTGCCCTTAAGGGTAGTATCCTGAGTATCCTGCCTACAGCTACAATTGTTGATGTAACTCACGAAGTGCCATCCTTTAATATTTCGCATGCTGCATTCGTATTAAAGAACGTTTACCCTTACTTCCCCAAAGGTACTGTGCACCTTATTGGTATTGATTCTGTATTCAGCGAAAGCACAAAATATATCGCACTAAAACACAAAGATCATTTCTTTGTGGGAGCCGATAATGGTATCTTCTCTTTACTTTTTAATGAAAAGCCTGAAGAAATTGTCGAGCTTAACATCATGCAAGATCTAAAATATCTTCACTTCCCTTTGGTTGATATTTTTGTTAAAGCAGCAACTCAGCTTGCCAAAGGCGCTAAACTTAGAGACATTGGTGTAGCCACTGATAGTATTGAAGAAAGGATGCTATTAAATCCAGTTATTGAACGAGATATCATCAGAGGTAGCGTAATCTATATCGACACTTTCTGCAATGTAATCACAAACATCACAAAAGATCTTTTCACTAGAATCCAGCGTAATCGCGATTTCACATTGTACTTCAGAAAAAGTGAAACCATTACTCAACTTAGCTGGCATTACAATGAGGTTCCTGAAGGAGAAAAGCTTTGCCTTTTTGGCATAAGCAACCACCTGGAAATTGCCATAAATAAAGGAAAGGCCAGTGGTTTATTAGGTTTACACCTTAATGATATCATCAGGATAGAGTTCCATCCTTAAAAAATCTATTATATTTACAATACAAAGCTAAGGCATGGAGTTTGCTTGTTCCTTAAAAACATTTAATCATGATTAAAAACGTATTGCTTATAATTTTTCTTTTTAGCACTTCTTTACAAGCCGCAACTTTTCAAACAGACACCACCGCTTATCAAACACAAAGATTAAAAGTAAACGCACTACTAAATGAAAGAAGTGCCAAATTTGGCCAGTACGATCAAAGTTTAGATACCAGAACTGGAATATTTGGATTTCAAACCAAAGATGATATAAAGAATTCAAATGAAATATTACGCCAGATTGTTTTAAACGACAATAACATCTTTAAAGAGCTCAAAATACTGATGAACTATAAAGACGAAGAAGTTAAACGCATTAGAAATGAAGCAAATAGCAGTAGCAGCAGAATTGAGAACTACAAAGCTTCTATAAAGAAGCTCCAAGATCAAAATGAGCAATTAAAGAAAGATTTTGATGCGGCAAATAAAGAAAAACAAATTACAAACTACATCGTTATGTTCCTGGCGCTTACTTTATTTGTAGCTTGTTATTTATTCTATAAAAAACTGAAAAAAGTGTAATGCGAAGAGCAGTCTTTAAAATTCTTGTAAAAATCAACAAAGCAATTTTGCCAAGCTTGTATAAAAAAGACCCGTTTAAACTAACTCCATTCCAAAAAGCAATATTGGGTTACCGGTACTGGGTTTTAACGCAATCTCTTAATTAAAATAGTTGGTTAACAGCCCTACCAGAAATTTAGGCTCAACCCATGTCGATTTTGGAGGCATCACTCCATTAGCATCTGCCACGGCAATAACTTGATCTATTGAAATCGGGAATAAGGTAAAGGCTAAAGCATAAAGACCATTATCAACCTTCAGCTGAAGGTCAGAAACTGATGTACCCCCTCCTTCAAATGTAATACGGGCATCAGTTCTTGGATCATTTATCTTTAAAATTGGAGCAAGAATAAATTCCTGAAGAATACTCACATCTAATGCTTTAACAGGATCATTTTCATCATAAATTTCTGTTTTTGGCTCAAGCACATACCATTTCCCATTAAAATACATTCCAATTTCATGGAATTGATCAGGCTTAAAGGAATCAAGTGATTCATGGACTAAAAACGACTGTTGTAACAGCTCAATCAATGACTCAGGATCTAAGTCACCCAAATCCCGAATCAGCCTGTTAAATTCCAATATTTTAACTTCAAGGGTATTCATATAAACCGTAGTAAAATAATTGTAAGCTTCCATTCCGGTATGCATACCATCATTTAAAATCTGTTTATGCATTCCCATCTTTGCCATTGAGGCTGCCCTATGGTGGCCGTCAGCAATATAAACAGTAGGAATATTACCAAAGGCGGTAACCAGATCTTTCAAATCCAGATCATCGCAAACTGCCCATACCTGATGTGTTGTCCCATCAACAAATGTAAAATCAAGGTCTGGCTTAAGCATAATATATCTTTCAATAATCGAATCGATAATCTGATCGGGGTGGTAGGTTATCAGTACCGGGTTAGCATCCAGTCCTGTTTGTTGTAGATAGTCAGCCAGAAGTCTCTCTCTGCGCTCTACAGTGGATTCGTGCTTCTTTATTCTCCCCTCCAAATAATCTTCAATATGAGTCAGTGTCCAGATGCCAGTTTGCACCAGTCCGTTATGTTTCACTCTATAAATATAAATGGCAGGTTTATCCTGTTTAATAAGAAATTGATGATCAAGAAATCCTTCAAGGTTCTCGCTGATCTTTTTATAAACCAACTCTTCTCTCGTTCCCCTTAAATATGGATTATCAAGTTCCGGATTGATCAGATGAAGAAATGTGCACTTGTTTTCTGAAGCGACTAATCTTGCTTCGCCGATACTATAGTACTCAAGCGGCCTCGTTACAACCTGAGATTGTAAGTTTACTGCAGGTTTAAGCGCGCAGAAGGGCTTTATAAGGGGCATACTTGGTTATGAATAATGGTCAAAGCTATACAAAAATATAGCTTTGACCAATAGTCTTATTTATTAAAATGCTCGATAATTAACGAAGCAAGTTCAGTACCTATACGCTCCTGAGCTTCATTAGTAGCAGCTCCAATATGAGGAGTTAAAGAGATTTTAGCATGTTGTAAAATTGCAGCACGTGGAGTAGGTTCGTCATCAAACACGTCTAAACCAGCAAAAGATACTTTACCACTGTCTAAAGCAGCAATTAATGCCTCTTCGTCAATAGTACCACCTCGTGAGCAGTTTACAACACCAACACCTTGTTTCATTTTTGCAAACTCATCTGCACCTAAAATAGGTTTATCTGCAAATGGAGTATGTAAACTAATGAAATCACTGTTTGCAATTACCTCATCCAATGATACTGTTTTGAATGGAATCTCAACAGAAACACCACCTTGGAAAGTCAATGGTAAAGTACCTTCAGCAGGATAAAGATCGTAAGCCAATACATTCATACCTAACCTAAGGGCAACCTTAGCGGTCTCACGACCAATACGACCGAAACCGATGATACCCATAGTTTTACCTTGAAGTTCAACACCACCGGCATATGCTTTCTTTAAAGCATTGAATTTGGTAGCTCCTTCAACAGGCATTTTTCTGTTTGAATCCTGTAAAAAACGGATACCGGTAAACAAATGTGCAAATACCAATTCAGCAACAGATAACGAAGAAGCTGCAGGTGTGTTTACCACTGCAACACCCTTACTGCGGGCATATTCAACATCAATGTTATCCATACCTACGCCGCCTCTGCCAATCAGTTTAATGTTAGGTACCTGATCAATCAGTTCTTTACGTAATTTGGTAGCACTTCTAACTGTAATACCATCATAGTTTTTTAAAGCTTCAACCAATTGATCCTGAGGAACAGTTTCGGTATCAACAACAAAACCTGCTTTTTCTAATAACGCTTTACCGATAGGATCAATCCCATCGTTTGCAAGTATCTTAATCATTAATTTATATTTTATTTGGTGTTTTTTTCAGCAAAAATCTGCATTAATTCAACTAGTGTATGAACACTTGTAATTGGAAGTGCATTGTAAATAGAGGCTCTAAAACCACCAACACTTCTATGTCCTTTAATACCTTCAATTCCGTTCTCTTCAGCAAATTTCAAAAATGGTTTTTCAAGCTCAGGATTTTCCATCACAAAACAAACATTCATTCTAGAGCGATCTTCAACCGCACAAGTTCCTTTGAACAATGGGTTTCTATCAATCTCGGTATATAAAGCTTGAGCTTTTGCTTTATTTTCTTTTTCAATCTCAGCAACACCACCTTTAGATTTTAACCATCTTAAGTTAAGCATCGCTACATATATAGAAAATACCGGAGGAGTATTGTACATGGAACCACCATCGATATGAACTTTATAATCAAGCATAGAAGGAATTTTTCTGCCTGATTTACCTAAGATCTCATCTTTAACGATTACAACTGTTAAACCAGCCGGACCGATATTTTTTTGAGCTCCTGCATAGATCAAATCATATTGAGAAACATCAATAACTCTGCTCATGATATCTGAAGACATATCACAAACTACAGGAATATTGGTTTCCGGTAAGCTGAACATTTCTGTTCCGTAAATAGTGTTGTTAGAAGTGCAGTGGAAATAAGCACTGTCTTCAGGAACACTATAATCTTTAGGAATAAAGGTAAAGTTTGATTCTTTTGAAGAAGCAACAATATTTGCTTTACCAAAAGTAGATACCTCTTTAATAGCTTTATTTGCCCAAACGCCTGTTTCCAGATAGCTGGCAGTTTTTCCTTCAGGCAATAAGTTCATTGGAACCATTGCAAACTGCAAACTTGCACCACCTTGTAAAAATAAAACAGAATATCCGGAAGGTACGTTTAATAATTCCTTAACTAATTTTTCTGCTTCTGCTACCACACCTTCAAATTCAGATGTGCGATGAGAGATTTCTAAAATGGATAAGCCATCTTTAAAATCTAGAACTGCTTGTGCTGCTTGCTTAAATACTTCCTGAGGTAAAATACAGGGGCCTGCGCCGAAATTGTGTCTCATTTTTATAGTAATTTTTAATGCTTGTAAATGTAACAGTTTTATATTATTTATTATTTCGAATTCTTGAACTTTATAATCAATTTCAAATTTAGTTGCCTGCCAGTTAAATAATTAGGGATAGCATATTGTACGTTATCTATGTCTTTAAGCCATAAATACGAAACGGTATTATTAATATTTAACAAATTAAATACCTCTAAATGAGCGGAAAACGAACTAAAATATTTATTCAACAACCTCGATTTTTTTACTCCTGCATCGTCTAAAAAATCTTTAGAAAATCCGATATCTACACGTTTGTAAGCCGGGATATTAAAATCCTCCGAATAACGCTTTACAAGAGGTGCCCCTATTGGCAATTTAGAACCGTACAACATGTTCAAATGTACTTTATAAGTAGGGCTACTTAATAATCTGTCCTGAAAATAAACTGAAAAGTTAATCCTTTGGTCTGTTGGCCTTCTTAAATAGCCTCGTTCATCATTTTTAATATTCTGATTGGCTTTCATCAAAGAAACCCTGAAGTACGACAACAAATCTTTCACGAACTCCCCTCCTACACTAAAATCAGCGCCATAAATGTATCCTTTAGCTACTTCATCAGCCAGATACTTAACCCGTACATTATCCATCATGTAAGGAACCAACCTGTCCTGATATTTAAAATAAAGCTCAGAAGTGAATTTTAATCGTGTACCCAACCCATCAAATGCATAATCTAAACCGGCCGAAGTATTGTATGACCGCTGTGCCTGCTGATGTAAATTAAGAACTCCATTAAAATCTCTAATACTTCTATAGTCAGGAGCCTGCTGATAAACACCCGCAGTAAATCTTATAATTTTATTATTGCTGGATGGTCGGTAAGCCAGCAACAACCTCGGACTGAGTAAAAACTGTTTACTTAAAGTATTATAACTACCTCTTACCCCAAGTTGAAGGGTAGAATTAACGGATAAAGTATAGCTATCTTGAATATAGGCAGTGTAATATTGAATAGCCAGATCATTTTTAACATTCACAAGATTATCCTGGTAAAAATTACTGAGGCCAACCTGTTGTATGTACCCCGCAGAATCTATTAGACTATATTCATTTAAATTATCCGTATAATTTTTACGTTCAAACCTTAATCCCAATGAGAACGTGTGATTCTCGTAATCCTGATCCACCTTTATTTCTGAGCTCAGGCTTTCAGATTGCAGGTTATTGCGTGCATAATTTATATACCTACCTATCCCCCTGTTAATTCTAACTGAACCAAAATTTCCATTGGCAAAACTATTGCTCAATTCATCAAACACATATCTACCTTCAATATCTATTCGTTCTCTTTCAATTGTACTGAAATAACTGTTTATCCATTTAACTACCAAATCCGATTTCGGATAAAATGCTAAGGTGATAGCCCCGCCGGCAGTCTGATAATCGTCAATTTCTTTACCGCTATAATCTGTTTGCAACCGCATCACAGTGCTTAATGTTCCAAACTGAGTTTCTCTACTTTCGGGGATCAATTTAAAAATCCCGCTGTTAAAACTCCCAAGAAAATCAACACTCATTTTGGAGAAAATATTCTGATGATAAATGAGCTGTGCATCAGTAAAATTAGGAGCATAGCTTCCTTTGTTATCTTGCCTGTTTAATATGCTGGTATTGTTTTTATACCTCAATCCGGCAAGCAAGTAACTGCCTTTATTTAAAATTTTAGTACTAAAACCTGCCCCCAGCATCCCGAGATTTAAAACCGCCCCGCTGCTGTCTGGTCTATCGTATCTAACATCCAGCACTGATGATAATTTATCACCATAGCGCGATTCAAAGCCCCCCGCAGAGAACTTAGCTGAACTTAATAAATCACTATTAATGAAACTCAACCCTTCCTGCTGAGCGTTTCTGATCAATACGGGTCTACTGATTTCCACATCATTTACATACACCAGGTTTTCATCAAAATTACCTCCCCTAACGCTATATTGAGAGCTCAGTTCATTGTTTGTAGATACACCTGGTAAAGTTTTAAGCACTGCCTCAAAATTGCCTGAGGCAGAAGGTATAGAAGCAATGTCAGCAATATTAATAGTCGTACTGTTTCTAAGCTGATTTTCTCTTGTCGTAATGGTTACCTGTTCAAGCTCGTTTATATTCCTCGTTAAAGAAACGTTTTGAATGATCCTTCCGGCTTTATCTATTTTAAACTCAACTAAAACAGATTTATAGCCCAGCAAACTATATTTCAACGTAAAGGAAGTAGTATTTGAATAAATATTGTAGGTGCCTTTCTCATCAGAAGCGGTCGACTGATTTTGTCCAACCACACTAACGGTTACCATAGGCAATGGGCTTTTCAGATCATCAGTAATTAACCCCGTCACTTTTACTATGGGTTGCGCATTTACATACGTAAAACCAAATAGTAAAATAGATAGCAACAGGCAGAATCTATGCATTTATGTTGTAAAACTGTAGGCTTATGATGATTTCAATTGTGCATTAAGTTGTTTTAGTTCTGAGATCATAGCTGTTGGAGAGGGCGCACCGAAAATTGCATTTCCTGCAACAAAAACACCAGCACCTGCTTCTATTAAATCAGCCAGATTTTGTATTCCTACCCCACCATCAACCTCAATTAACAAATTAGGGTTAATAGCCAGTGCCATTGCTTTCAATTCTCTAAGTTTGTTTAGGGTATTAGGTATAAATTTCTGACCGCCAAATCCAGGGTTTACCGACATCACAAGTACCAGATCCAGATCTACCAATATATCTTTAAGTAGCGATACCGGAGTATGAGGATTAATTGCAACACCTGCTTTACAACCAGCTGCATGAATTGCCTGAACTGTTCTATGCAAATGCATACAGGCTTCGTAATGCACCGTTATTACCGATGCTCCGGCTTCAGCAAAACGCTCAATATATTGATCGGGATTAACAATCATTAAGTGAACATCCAATGGCTTTGTGGCGTATTTTTTTATCGCTTCCATTACCGGAAAACCAAATGAGATGTTTGGTACAAATACGCCATCCATTACATCCACATGAAACCAGTCTGCCTCACTCGCATTAACCATTTCAATGTCGCGTTTCAGATTAGCAAAATCAGCTGAAAGTACCGAGGGAGCAATAAGGTGTTTCATAAGGAATGTGTTTTAAATTATAGCTGGTTTACATTTGTAAATATAAATAAATAACCCATTTTAAACCAAAAAGCCCCGCAAATTGCGGGGCTTTCCATATATAAGAGACTGACTAACCGAAGGATTTACCGTCGGCTGACAGACTTATCTTTTAATTAAGCTGGGTTATTTTCAGCTGGAGCAGCTTCTGCTTTTGGTGGACGAGGCAATAAAGCTTTTCTAGAAAGTTTCATTTTACCTTGTTTATCAACATCCAAAAGTTTCACTTCAACTTTATCACCTTCTTTAAACACACCGTCCATAGTTTCTAAACGAGTCCAGTCAATTTCAGAAATGTGAAGTAAACCATCTTTACCTGGCATAATCTCTACAAATGCACCAAATGGCATAATAGATTTTACTTTACCACTGTAAGTTGCACCAATTTCTGGTTTAGCGGCAATTGCATTGATACGAGTAACAGCAGCATCAATTGCAGCTTTATTATCAGCAAAAATCTCAACGATACCTTTGTTTCCAACCTCCTCGATAGAGATAGAAGCACCGGTTTCACGTTGCATTTCCTGGATAATTTTACCGCCTGGGCCTATTACAGCACCAATAAATTCTTTATCAATAGTTAAAGAAACAATACGTGGAGCGTGGTCTTTGTAATCCTCACGAGGTGCAGAAATTGTTTTCTTCATCTCATTTAAGATGTGCAAACGAGCATCTTTAGCTTGATTTAAAGCGTTTGTTAACACTTCCCATTTCAAACCATTGATTTTTAAGTCCATTTGACAAGCAACGATACCTTTTTCAGTACCAGTTACTTTAAAGTCCATATCTCCTAAGTGATCTTCATCACCTAAAATATCAGAAAGAATTGCATATTTACCAGTTTTCTCATCAGTAATTAAACCCATTGCTATACCCGATACCGGAGCTTTGATTTTAATACCAGCATCCATAAGCGCTAATGTACCAGCACAAACAGTTGCCATTGATGATGAACCATTAGATTCTAAGATATCAGAAACGATACGGATGGTATAAGGATTTTCCTCTAATCCTGGTAATACCTTCTTTAATGAACGCATTGCCAAGTTACCATGACCAATTTCACGACGACCTGCACCTCTGTTAGGGCGAACCTCACCAGTTGAGAAACCAAGGAAATTATAGTGCAATAAGAATTTATTGTATCCATTGATGAAAGCACCATCAATCATTTGCTCATCATCTTTAGAACCTAAAGTAACGGTAGTTAATGATTGAGTTTCACCACGTGTAAATACGGCAGAACCGTGAGCAGAAGGCAAATAACCTATTTCACTCCAGATAGGACGTACAGTACGTACATCACGACCGTCTAAACGAATTCCTTCATCTAAAACAAGGTTACGAATTGCATCATATTGTACATCGTGGAAATATTTCTTAGCAAGGAAGTTAGTTACATCATCAACCTCTTCACCTAAAGTAGCAACAAAGTCCTTTAAAATAGCAGCAAATGCATCAGTACGTTCACCTTTGCTTGTATTGCTTTTAGCTACAGCATAAACTTTATCGTAAGTTGCAGCAAAAACTTGCGCTCTTAACTCAAGGTTGCTGTCTTCATGAGAATACTCACGTTTTACAGTTTTACCTACAAGTTCAGCAAGTTCTTTTTGAGCTTGAACCTGAATAACGATTGCTTTATGAGCAAATTCAATTGCCTCAACCATTTCAGCTTCAGAAATTTCATCACACTCACCTTCAACCATTACGATATCTTTTTCAGTACCTGCAACAAGGAACTCCATTGTAGCACGCTCTAAATCACTTACGTAAGGGTTAATTACTAATTGACCATCAATTTTAGCAACGCGTACTTCAGAAATTGGTCCGTTAAAAGGAATATCCGAAACCGCGATAGCAGCCGAAGCAGCTAAACCAGCTAAACAATCAGGCATTATATTTTTATCAGAAGAGATCAATGAGATCATTACCTGAGTATCAGAGTGATAATCTTCAGGGAACATCGGACGTAAAGCGCGATCTACTAAACGTGAAATTAAAACTTCATAATCAGATAATCTTGCCTCGCGACGAAGAAAACCTCCAGGGATACGGCCTGCGGCAGCATATTTCTCCTGATAATCAACAGATAAAGGTAAAAAATCAACACCTGCTTTAGCGCCTACTGAAGAAACTACAGTTGCCAAAAGCATGGTATCGCCCATTCTTACTACTACCGAACCATCAGCTTGTTTAGCTAATTTTCCTGTTTCAATTTCGATTGTTCTTCCATCGCCCAAGTCGAACGATTTTTTTATTACATTCATTTAATAATTGTTGTGGTGCATTTTCCTCTTTCGATACACCTTGTTTATATATTGTTGTTTTTTTATTTTCCAAACTTAAGATAAAACTCAAACAATTTCATCATAAAATTAAAAAAGCCATTCTCTGAAGAATGGCTTTCCCTGATACAATTACGCTTATTTGTTGTCTTTCGACCCCAAAGGTTTAATGATATCTCTTAGACCTAAAGCCTTAATGATAGCACGATAGCGCTCAATATCTTTTTTAAATAGATATGCCAAAATACCACGACGTTTACCTACTAATTTTTGTAGTGACAACTGAGTAGAGAAATCTTTACGATTTTTCTTTAAGTGCTCAGTTAAATGAGCAATGCGGTATGTAAATAACGCTACTTGACCTTCTGCAGAACCTGTGTTAGTTTCTACTTCACCGTGCTGTTTAAAGATTTCAGCTTTCTTTTCTTTACTTAAATACATTCTTGAATGATACTAAAGTTTAAATGATTAATTAATTGCGTGCAAAGATAGTGTAAGTTTTAAAGATTAACAAGTAGGCGTAAAAAATTGAATTGACAATAAAATGCCCGTTCCTAAACCCTATTTTTGTTGCAGTAACAACTTATTTTATGGAAAAAACCCAATACAGTATTTTTGAAAGTGAGCTGAAAGTACGTCCTGATGATATAGATATGTTTAATCATGTACATAACAGCAAATATTTTGATTACGTACTTGCTGCACGTTATGATCAGATGGCCGAATTTTACAAAATGCCTATGGAATCGTTTTTAAGCAGCGGTTTCGGCTGGGTAGTTCGTACTGCACTGGTAGATTTTAAACGCCCGCTTATTCTTGGCGATGTAATTGCCATTCGTACCGGAATTTTAACTATCAATGAGAAAGGCTGCCGCGTACAGTTCGAAATTGAGAACAAAAGAACTGGCAAAATCGCTTCTGATGGCTGGTTTGATTATGTAATGATTGACACCACCACTGGAAAAGGCTGCAGAGTAAATGAAGAAATGATAAAAGCGTACAGCATTTAACAGCTTAATGCAAGCCTGATAAGACATTATATTTATTCCATATCCAATAAACATTACGTCAACGTTATGTCCATGTTTTTACGGCAAAAACATGGACTCACCATGGACTTAGACAAAGCACTGGTGTTCGAATCTTAAAAGTTTACAAATTCTAGAATTATATTTGTAAATAATATATATATTTGTTTCCTAACTCAACCGCATTACGATGAAAGTATTTGCAGTCCGTTTGAGGTTCTAAAAACCAAGGGCTCCACCTTTTCACGAAAACACATACACAGCATTTCTTGCTGAATACGGTTCATTTACTACTTTTTTCCCTTACCCAATGTTAGAACAAAATACAGCTTCAATAGGCAAGCTATCTCAAATTTTCAAACTTATTAAACAAGCCCTCAAAGGCGAAGAACTCGATTTTACACAAGGAAGTATCCGTAAAGCTGTTATTTTACTTGCCATTCCGATGATGTTGGAAATGGCCATGGAATCTGTTTTTGCACTTGTAGATCTTTACTTTGTAGGCCATTTACACAATAGCAGTCACGCCATACAAACTGTAGGGTTAACTGAATCTGTACTTACAGTTATCTATTCGCTTGCCATAGGCATGAGCATGGCAGCAACGGCCGTCGTTGCCCGAAGGGTCGGCGAGAAAGATCCGGCGGCTGCCGCAAAAGCAGGAATGCAGGCTATCTTAATTGCTGTATTTTTCAATCTGATTATCAGTCTTTTAGGCCTTATTTACGCAACAGACATTTTATTGCTGATGGGTGCTTCGGCAGAAACCGCTGCCCAGGGCACGCCATTTATGCGCATTATGATGGGGGGCAGTATCATCATTGTATTGCTTTTCCTTATAAACGGAATTTTTAGAGGTGCAGGTAATGCAGCTATAGCCATGAAAAGTTTGTGGATTGCCAATATTGCCAACATTATTCTATGTCCGGTTTTAATTAATGGTTTTGGACCAATACCAGCGTTTGGATTAACAGGTGCGGCAATGGCAACAACCATCGGAAGAGGTATCGGTGTTTGTTATCAGGTTTATCACCTTGTGAGCGGAAAAAGTCTTTTAAAAATACAACTACATTACTTTAAACCTCACTGGGAACAGATAAAAGCATTATTAAAAATTGCTACTCCAGGCATTTTCCAATTTGTTATTGCATCGTGCAGCTGGATATTTTTAGCGCAACTTGTGGCAACTACAGGCGGAGATCATGGATCGGCAGGCTACCAAACAGCTTTAAGGCTAATGATGTTCTTTATGCTTCCGGCTTGGGGAATGAGTAATGCCGCAGCTACATTGGTTGGTCAGAATCTGGGTGCAAAACGCATTGACCGTGCTGAACAATCGGTTATGAAAACAGCTAAGTACATCGTGATTTACATGATCATTGTTATGGCACTAACCTTTGGCGTCGGCCGGTATTTCATATCATTTTTCACTAATGATGTTTTAATACAGGAAGTTGCAAAAAATGCGCTTCAGATTATGAGCCTTGGGTACATATTTTATGGAATCGGCATGGTACTAATCAGTACGTTTAATGGTGCTGGTGATACATGGACACCAACATGGGTTAACCTTTTCGGATTTTGGTTGTTCCAGATTCCTTTGGGTTACTTTTTAGCCAAGGATATGGGGATGGGCCCTGTAGGCGTGTTTATTGCCATTCCTGTGGCAGAAACGGGTATAGCAATAGCCGGTTATATCCTTTTTAAAATTGGCCGATGGAAGACCATAAAAGTTTAATAATTAAAGTCCTTCTGAAATGAATTCAGAAGGACTTTAATTACATATCCACTAAAACCTAATTTACTTTTGCTGTTTCAGCTCCAGGAACATATCCTAAGCCGGGTGTAAGCCAATGAAGTAAAAACACTCTGGAATAACGGTAGTTTAATGGGGCAAAAAGAAATACTCCAACCATAATAATTACTACAAAAGCCCAAAGGTTTTCGTAAGTAAGCTCAAGTCCAAATATATATGTGGCAACTGCGATGGTAATCATTTCGGCAACGTTCATTGCATAGCTAATAAACATTGCTACATAAAAAAAGCCTGGTTCTCTTTCAAAGCGAAGGTTACAAACGGGACAATACTCATTAGTTGTTTGTCCTTTAAAAGCATAAAGCTTACCCGAAAATATTTGGCCTTTTCTGCATCTTGGACATTTACACTCAACAACTGCCTGTATTTTTGATATTGGTTTCATAACTTTAATATTATGATACAAAAATACTATACATTAAACAGTTAATTTATGATCCAGATCATACTTAAATTTTAATGATTTTACCTCTTATCAACTTCAATTCTTTCTGATCTGACAGCTTTTTAATGATACGAATTACTGTTTCGACCCTTAAACCACTCATATCGGCAAGTTGCTGCCTTGTTATTTTTAAGTCCTGCCCGTGCTCTACATCTTTAAAAAGATAGGCTACTAATGTTCTTATTCTGTGTTCTGCATGTTCATTTGCTAACTCTTCGAGCATCATAGATTTGTAGAACAAACGATGGCTTAGTGTTTGAATAAGTTTCATACTAAAATCTGGATGTTCTTTTAGCATTTTAAGAAAATCTTCGCCCTTTACAGCTATAATTTCTGAGTCCTGAGTAGCTATTGTATATGCCAAATACGGCTTATTAAGTAATAATGCTGGTTCGCCAAAATATTCATTGATTTTAAAGATGCCCTGAATAAACTCTTTGCCATCATCATTTACCGTAACCATCCTCACTTTACCGCTTTTTATAAAATAAACAGCTCGTGGTTGGGCTCCCGGTTCGTAAATCACATCTCCTTTTTTATACGATGTTGGCTTAAAATTACTGTCTAATAAATACTTAATCGTCATGATTTGCAGCAAAACTTGATCTACTAAGATAAGCATACCCTTAAAAAAATACCTATTAGTAGGTATTTTTCTCAAGCACTATTTATATGTAACTTAGAGGAAACAAAATAACAACTAAAAGGGAAATTTATGAAACAAAATTCTACTAAAACTATCACACTTTTAAGCGGGATGATTTTGCTTTTAATCGCGAGTACAAAAAGCGTAAAAGCCCAGCATTCAGATGATGATGATTCTGATCAAAAAAACATCGTTAAATGGAATATCCCTGCACTTCTTTTAAAGAACTACTCTTTTCAATATGAGCGATTAATAAAACCAAAAATCTCGGTGGCGGTGGGTATCAGATTTTCTCCTAAATCAAAGCTTCCACTTAGCTCTGTAATTGAAGATCAAATTGAAGATGACGATCAGTTAAGAGATAACATCGAGAAATTTAAAACAAGCAACTTCGCTATTACTCCAGAGGTGAGGTTTTATTTGGGCCAAGGTTTTTTTAAGGGCTTTTATGTAGCTCCTTTTGTGAGATATGCAAGATATACTGCAGAGGTTCCCTTCGATTTTGAAGTTGAAGATCCGGTTACTCAAGATATCAGAACGGAAACAATGCCTCTTGAAGGAAATATTACCGCTTTTACAGGTGGTGTACTTTTTGGTTCGCAATGGGTAATAGGAAAAAGGGTTGCCATTGACTGGTGGATTTTAGGTCCAAATTATGGCAGTTCTAATGGAGATATTTCTGGTCAGAAGACTTTAAGTCCGGAAGAACAGCAAGCCTTGCGCGATACTTTGGAAGATTTAGATGACCTACCAATCGTAAAAACTAAATCTACTGTGGATGGTAATGGCGCCAAAGTTAGTTTTAATGGCCCTTGGGCAGGATTAAGAGCTGGCATTAGTGTAGGGGTTAGGTTTTAATCGACCGTCATTCTGAGTTTGGCTCAGAATGACGACTTTATACTACCCTATTGTTTCTTTAATCAACTTAGTATAAAAATCACTTAACTTCATCCCTATCGCAGCAACTTGCTGAGGGATAAAACTTGTTGCCGTTTGACCCGGTATAGTATTTATCTCTATGAAATAGAAATCACCTTCATCTTCAGTCAGAATAAAATCGATACGTACTACCCCGCGGCAGTTTAACTTAACGTAAACATCCTCAGCTATTTTCGCTACCCTATCTCTGGTTTCTGGCTTGACTGGCGCTGGAGTTGTTTCAGTTGCAACACCGGGAGTATACTTTGCTTCAAAATCAAAAAACTCTTTAGCAGTTTCTACCTCTGTAATTGGCAATACTTTTATTTTACCATCAAGCTTTACAACTCCAACAGTAAACTCTCTACCGGAGATGAACTCTTCAATCAGAATCTGGCTATCCTCATGAAAAGCTTTTTCAAGTGCCTTTTCCAAATCATTGCCATGACTTACTTTACTCATTCCAATACTACTACCGCCATTATTTGGCTTAACAAAATATGGCAACTTAAGATCTTTTTTAAGCTGAGATAAATCGTAAAGCGCATTTTTAAAGATCTGGGCAGATTTGGCCACATGTAACTGATCTATCCCCTGTACAATTGCCTTCGTATAACCCTTGTTCATGGTAATGGCTGAAGTAAGTGCATCGCAGGTTGTATAAGGGATGTTAAGCATATCAAAATACCCTTGCAATTTACCATCCTCTCCAGGTGAACCATGTATGGCTATAAATACACCTTCAAACATTATCTTTCTTCCTTTTATGGTAATAGAAAAATCATTGCGGTCTACCTCTATTTTTATTGAATCAGCAGGTTCATAAAACCAACCCTGTTGAGTAAGCATAATCTTATATACATCGAACTTACTGGCATCTAAATTTTGTGCTATAGTAGCAGCACTTTTAACTGACACTACCCATTCGCCAGTAGTGCCTCCGGTTAGCAAGGCTATTGTTTTCTTCATATTCTAATCGTATTGATTGCGCAGACAAATATAAATTAGTTGGTGCAGATGTTATTTTAATTCCAATAAAATATTATTTTAATCTAAATTTGAGCGCAATACTTTCAGAAGAGAAAAACGCATGGGCAAATTCATATCTTATTTAAAAACAAAATCATTTAGAAATAACTTTCTCGCTGCAGCAATCACTGTTGCGGTAATTCTATTCATCGCCTTCTTTAGTCTAAGGTATTACACCAAACATGGACAGGGTTTAAATGTACCCGCACTTAAAGGGTTATCATTTACACAAGCAGTGAGTAAGCTGGAGCAATTAGGCTTACGTTATGAAGTGGATTCGGTGTACATCATGGACACTCCTCCAGGTACCGTGATAGATCAGGATCCTAACCCTGCTACTTTTGTGAAAGACAATAGAACCATCTATCTTACGGTAAGTATGAATAGAGCTCCTAATGTGAAATTCCCGGATGTGCTATTTAAATCATTTAAACAGGCACAGGGTATAATTGAAAGTTATGGCCTGAAACTTGGGGATACTACTTACAAACCCGACGTGAGTAAAGATGTTGTATTAGAGGTTTCTTTTGGCAACCAACCGATTAAAGCCGGAGAAATGATACCTAAAGGGTCGAGAATAGACTTTTTATTGAGCAATGGGCAAGGAAATGAAGAAGTAGATATTCCAACATTAGTCGGCTTAACTAAGGACGAAGCAATTTTTGCATTGAGAAATGGCGCAATGCTAAATCTTGGAACTGTTAGTTATGAAGGCACTATAACAGATTCGGCAAATGCTGTAATTATTAAACAGGATCCATTTGTAACAGATTCTGTAACTAAAGTTAAAATTGGCACACCGGTAAACATTACATTATCTAATAAAAAATAATCATCACTATCATTTACATATGTCAAACGAAGAAAACAAAACAGGCCTTAAAAAGAGCACCAAAGTAGTACTAGGCGTACTATTGGTTGTTTTAATTGTTGGTGGCTTTTACGGACTAAAACTATATAAAGTGTACATGGCCCCTAACGTTACGGGCAACGAAAAGTATTTATATGTAAGAACAGGATATAACATTGACGATGTTTTTAAAGAGATTAAACTAAAAGACATGTTAACGGATGTAGGTACTTTTAGTGAGGCGTCGGGGAAAATGCAACTTGCGCGTTCTTTAAAACCAGGTCGCTATAAGTTGACAAAAGGGATGAGTAACCGCAGCATTATTAACATGTTGAAATCTGGTAATCAGGACCCTGTAAAACTTAAGTTTCAAAACTTAAGAAAAAAGGAAAACTTTGCGGGTTATCTGGCAAGAAATCTTGAACCGGATTCTTTAACTTTTTTCAATCTGCTTGACTCTGCTGCTTTACTTGAAAAATATGGTTTCAATAAAGACAACAGTTATGTAATGTTCATTCCAAATACTTACGAAATGTATTGGAACATTACGGCTCCTGAGTTTTTTGACAGAATGCATACTGAATACGATAAGTTCTGGAATGCAGATCGTAAACAAAAAGCTGCTTCATTAAACCTTACTCCTATTCAGGTCTCTATTTTAGCTTCTATTGTTGATGCCGAAGCTTTGTATGACAAAGAGATGCCAATTATTGCAGGTTTGTATTTAAATCGTTTAAACAAAGGAATATTGCTTCAGGCCGATCCTACTGTTATTTTTGCTAATAATGATTTTACGGTTAAACGTGTTACCAATTCACTTTTAAGTATGCAATCGAAATACAATACTTACAAATACGCTGGTCTGCCTCCGGGTCCAATCATGATGCCAAGTATCAATGCCGTCGATGCTGTATTGAACCGTGATAATAATAACTATATTTATATGTGTGCTAAGGAAGATTTTTCGGGCTATCATAATTTTGCAGTAACTGTTCAGGAACATGAAAAGAATGCAAGAAAATATAGAGATGCTTTAAATAAACGCAATATCTTTAAATAATGTTTATACACGAAAGCACGGTTAAAGTTCGTTATGTAGAGACCGATCAGATGGGCGTAGTACACCATAGTAACTATGCTCAGTATTATGAGTTGGCCAGGACAGAGTGTTTTGAAGCTTGCTCTGGTATGACATACGAATCAATGGAAGCTGATGGGGTGATGTTACCAATATTAGAGTTTCAATCAAAATTTTTGAAGCCCGCGTTTTACAATCAGACACTCACTATAAAATCGATTGTTAACGAATTACCAACGGTTAGACTAACAGTAGACTACGAAATCTACAATGACAATAAAGAACTAATTAACACAGGAAAAACTACACTTGTTTTCGTAAACAAAGAAACCAGAAGGCCGTGTCAACCGCCAGAAAGTTTCATGAAAAATATCCGAAGTTATTTTATTTAAAAAATGGAGTGGATTCATAAACAGCTTTTAAAAATCAGACTTTATTCTATGTTTATTAGCTGGACAAAAGTTTGTGTATTACCAGGCTTTAGTCCACTTCCTATCTATACTGTTGCTACTTTCTTTTTTAAAGAGATAGGTAAAGAATCTTTGGTAAACAAAGCGTCGTCGTTAGCTTATAACTTTATGTTGGCCATATTCCCGGCTATCATCTTCTTATTTACGCTGATTCCTTTTATCCCTAAGAAAATTGGTTTCCAGGATCAGCTCATGCAGCTGATCATTTTAATTTTACCTGAGGATGCTTATAAAGCTTTTAGCACTACGCTTGATGAGATAGTGCATAAGCAAAATAGAGGTTTGCTATCTTTCGGTTTTATTTTGTCGTTATTCTTTGCCACCAATGGAGTGCATAGCTTAATGATGGCTTTTAATAAATCGTCGTTAATTATTGAAACACGCAGTTGGCTTAAACAACGCATAATGGCTATTTTGCTTACCCTGATTATTTCCTTTTCGGTAATTACTTGTATTACGGCGATGGCTATTGGTGAGCTTGCATTAAACCGCATTGAAACAAAACTTAATATTCGGGAGAGTTTTACCACTTTGGCTATACAGCTTACCAGATGGGCTTTGTTGGGAATATTGTATTTCGTAACAATTTCTATCCTTTATAGGTATGGCCCGGCTCATGCGAAGAAATGGAAGTTTTTTAGTGCAGGCTCATGCTTAGCCACCATACTTGCTTTCATATCTATTTGGGGCTTTTCATTTTACATCAATAATTTCAGTTCGTACAATAAAATTTATGGATCTATCGGTACACTTATCGTAATTATGATCTGGCTTTATCTAAATTCTCTGATACTTTTAGTCGGCTTTGAGCTAAATGCAAGCGTAGATCTGTCGAAACGTAGCGTTAAAATCATCAGACCGAACTTCAATTTGTTCAAAAAAACGGCTCCAATAGAGGATAAACTAGGAAAAAGATAATTTTTTCTTACTCATTTTTAGCGCGTTATCGTTTTTTAGTAGAAATATCTAAATCTGAATTTGCAAAATCAAGTCGTATTTGTACTTTTGTCGCGGAGAGTTGGCAGAGTGGTCGATTGCGGCAGTCTTGAAAACTGTTGACTTGTCAAAGGGTCCGCGGGTTCGAATCCCCCACTCTCCGCTAAGGTATCAAAACCTACAAAAATCCTGAAATCTTGTGATTTCAGGATTTTTTGTTTTTGAACAGTACGAATTCCGCTTGATCCCATCCTACTTGACGGTAAATGTTGCCACCCTTTATTTCTATTTGTCTAGGTGGCCCGTCTGCCAGGCTTATTCGAGTTTGCATTGATCGTAATTACTTCCTGTCCTTGATACAAAAGACAAGCTCATTGCCTTCGATTTTACTGACAGGTCATCTTTCATGGCAGGCACAGAACACCCCAAATAGCAAGATGAAAAGTCTATTGATGTCATTTCTACTCATTAATAATTACTAAAATAACAACATCGAGTTTTCAGCTTAAGCTGATCACCCGTATCGGCCTCGGAACTTACTTAACCTGAGCAGTGCGTTATCTCTCCTTTAATGAGGTAATTTGCATCAGATCCATTAGGACTTTCAGGTTTGCCAGAGTGTATTTTAAAGGTAACATTAGGATGTAAGACTGCGTAAAAGAAATCGGCTGTTTTAAGATGACCTTCCAGAATTGGCTTTAGGTGGGCGGGCAAATTGGTCACACTGATAGAGGAAACCGGGATTTTAAAAACACCGTTTCTTATTTAATACATCAAAATCGAATCCTCATCATTATGCTGTCCTTCCACATTCATGGTTCCCCAGTTGCTGTTTCCATCAGCAGCCTTACCCTTCCATTCAATTACGCGCAGCAGCCATTATTCAGTTGCTGCGCGATAGGTTATTAAGGGCGATCTTCCACAAATCCGGTTTTATGTCTTCCTGTTACTTTGAATGTAGCGCCATCAATATTCAGATCAAATGTGATTGAATCAGTTGGTGTACCAGATCCGGGACCAACAGTACCATTCGTAATGATCCTGCCATTTGATACACTAAAACTAGTGTAAACAGCTCCGGTTCCAAGATTATTAACATTTGATGCAGAGAAAGTCTGACTTGCAAGATCCACATTTATCTTCCCTTTAATTGCTATGTTCTTTGTCCCAGCTCTGAGGGATGTACTTTGAATCCAAAACTGTTTAGCACTATTGTCTGCAGTATTGAAACTATACAAGGTATAACGACTTGTAGAATTGTCGACCGATACATGCCAGTCACCTGACATTTTTTGCATAGCAGTTCCCCCATAATCTACATCCTTTTTGCAACCAGTAGAAAAGATCACTGCCATAAGCGTTAACATTAACGTCAATATTTTATTATGCTTAGTTTTCATCTGAACTTCTTTTGTTTAAAAAATTATTTCCCCCACCAAACTTTGGTGTAAATCGGCACCTCAGCCGGTGTATTGGTATTTCTACTCTTTTCATACTCTGGATAAACAAACCTTCTGGGATAATTTCCTGGCCCGGTAACACCCCTCGATACATACACTAGAGAGCCTGGTTGATATCCCGGCTCTGTTGAATACACCGGACTAATTTTTGGATATCCTGTTCTGTTTTGTTCAAAAAAAGCTTCCAAAGCCTGGGAACCAAATAGTGAAGCCCACTTCTGAACAATTATCTTCTCTATTTTTGTCTCCAAATTGGCATTTGTAGGATATTTATATGGACCAGCCAACAAAGCTGTCGGGCTAGCTAAACCAAGATTTGTGAATGCAGCTGTTACCCCATCGTTGTACTTTGATTCCGCGTTGGCACCTCCGTAGTAGCGTTCCAAAAACTCTGCCTGCATAAAACAAGACTCTGCTTTAGTGATGAACCAAACTGGTGCTGTAGGTGCAATAACGGGAACTACGGCATCAAAATATTCGGGATGGTTACTTTGATTCCAAAAATCACCTTGATTAATTGCAGGAACAGGGCTATCCACTCCAAAATAAACCTGGGCCCGGGGATCAGCGTTTTGCTCCAGCCAACTTACCAATGTTACACTCGCTTTCAGGTTATCTGTAGTATTCAGTCTTCTGAAATTGTATTCAAACAAAGGATTGCTTTTATTAGGAACATTCTGATACGCGGACACGCCTGCATTGGTGTTTAGAAAATTAGCATCCCCATCGTACATTGCGGTAATACCGGCCTCAGCTTCTGCGGGTTTTACATACGCCATTCTTAAGTACATCTTGAGTTTTAAGGTATTAGCAAATCTTTCCCAGTTTTCCATTTGGTCTTCAAAGGAAGCATTCCCATTGTCTCCAAAAACCAGGTCGATCCTAGTATCCGTAGCGAGATGCGGTGTATTAAGGAAATCCTTGGCCAGAGCTGCATCGATTTCTCCAATCAATGATTTGTAAATAGTATATCCATCATCAAATTTGGGTTGCAAAAATGTGCCTACTTTTAAGGCTTCCGTATAGGGGACTTTATCAAACAAATCTACAAGAACCTGATAGGTATAGGCGCGCATGACTGTAGCCATGAGATTGTAGCGCCAATCCTTTGCAGCAACAGCTTTCTCAATTGCCAGCTGGTAATCTGCCAGTGCTCCTGAATAAAGCTCCTGATAAGGGCTATTGATAAAAGCCGATGAATTAGGAACATCATAAGTGTCTACCGAGATGTATTGACTTGAAGAGTTATTTTGTGTCCAATACTGAGCCCATAGTCCACCAACAATCGACAAGTCTCCACCTACTCTTCCCGCTGTTGAAGCTACTCCTGAAGGGATTAATGATTCCGCATTTGCCTTTTCCAGCAATGGGTTATTGGGATCTATATTTATATCCAACTTGCTACAGCCTATACTCCCTATGAATCCTGCAAGTGAAAATGCGATAATGACTTTATTTAAATTTTTCATTTGTATACACAATTAAATGATGACTAAAAGGTTAGGTTTAAAGAAACACCGAAATTCCTTGTAGATGGACCTGTTCTGAACTCCCCAAATTCACTGGAAAGGTCGTTGCCAAAATTTGAAACCTCCGGATCTATGGTTATATTTTGTTTTGGCAGCCAGGTAAGCAAATTTCTACCATAGAGGGTGATCATGGCTCGATCAGTCCCTATCCTTCTTGCAATTTTTTTAGGTAAAGAATACCCCAGTGTAAGATCTCTTAGCTTTAGATAAGTCCTGTCAATAATTCTGTCTTTATAAGAAATTGCCCTTCCTGAGTTGGTATAGTAATAAGAATAGATGTTGTTCTCGGTAATCGGATTTGTATTCTCAACATAAGTCGTCTTACCGGCATTATCCACTACTCTTACCACTGAATTAGGCACAATAAACGTACGTCTGTCGTTAAAAACCGTATTCGCCGCATTCCCCACAAAGTTTAACAAATCAGCTGTACCAGAATAAAACAAGCCTCCCTTTTTAAAATCTAGTGTGAAGCCGAGCATAAAATCCTTATAGGTAAAAGTATTGGTAAAACCCATCACAAAATCGCGTTGGGATGAACCATAGCTACCCAGATCAGGGGCAGAAGCCGGAAATCCGTTGGAACTTACCACGATGTGGCCCTCAGGATCGTAAAGTGGTACAGGAGCTTCAAACACTCCTAAGGGCTGGCCAACTTTAGCCACAAACTGAGCATCAAATACAGAATTTAATACAACTTTGCTCAGTCCATCAGGCAATTCGAGAACAACATTTCTGTTTCTTGTAAAAGTATATCCAATATTCCAGCTCATATCATCAGTTCTTATCGGAACTCCGGTCAGTGAAATCTCAATACCTCTATTGCGTACCTTCCCAAAGTTTACTACCCTAAAATTTACTCCTGTAGATGGTGCAGCAACAATTGGCAATATCTGATCATTGGTAACTCGGTTGTAATAAGAGAAATCAAGCCCAAGACGATTATCAAAAAACTTTATCTCAGTACCAAATTCAGTTTCCGTGCTGATTTCTGGTCTCAGTTTGTCATTATTTAAAGTATTAGAAATACTATAACCACCCACTCCTCCAAAAGGGAATGCGGTATAAGCTCCTCCACCTAGAAAAATATTGGTTTTATTCAATATATTTAACACATTATAAGGATCCGTATCACTTCCCGTTTTCCCGTAGGCCACTCTTAGTTTGAATAATGAAACTTTAGCACTACTCATGTCCGTAAGCCGAGACAAGATCAACGAAAGATTGGCGCCAGGATAGAAATAGCTTCTTAATGCGCTAGGCAGCGTTGAACTCCAATCGTTTCTTGCATTCAAAGTCAAATATGCAAAAGAATCATATCCTAAGGTTGCAGACGCATATGCGCCGAAAAGTCTACGCTGCTTACTGGTCTGACTACTGGTTGGCGCATTCCCTGAGTTATCAATCTGATATAAACCGGGAATTAACAGATCTTCGATGCCTGTATATAAAACTCTTGAACCCCTGTCGTTAAAATTTAAACCAACCAATCCCGTCACATCAAATCGATCTGAGAATTTCTGATCAAACAATGCATTCAGCTTGGAGTCGAACTCAAAGTATTTTTCTGAACCATCAACAACATTCCCAACACTTGCCTGCCTAACGATTTCCTCATCGTTGCCCCCTCCGGCCCATGAACCCGGCGTTGGCGAATTCTTGGCATTCCAAATCTTATCAACGATATTACTCACATCCACGCCTTGTTGAAATTGAAGTGTCAACCATTCCAATGGTTTTATTTTCAGGTCAATGTTCCCATAAAACCTATCGCTTTTAAATGTAGCCCCGTTTTCGAAAACAGAATAGTATGGATTTTGAGTAAAAGGACTATAGAAACCATCTACATCGAAGTATTTATTGTTGTAGTCTTTGAATTTTGAAATCTCAAAATTAACAGGAATCTGCAGAATATCTTCATAAAAAGAAGAGCCAACTCCTGAATTTGCCTGACCTGTTTGTACCGTCCTGGTATTCTTTCCAAGATAATTTAAGCCTGCAGTTATGGATAAGTCCTTAAACTTAGTAGATCCGTTCAAGCTGATTGTATTTCTTTTATATACATCACTGGAGCCGGGTAAAATACCGTTGCTATTTACATTTCCGTAAGAAAGCCTAAATGTCGATTGATCAGTACCCCCACTGAAAGAGATTGTATTATTATACTCCTGGCTGGTATCAAAAGCATCTTTAAAACTATTCTTTGCTGCCACAAAAGTCTGCGACAAACGTTCTCCATCTATTTCAGATCCCCAATCCCGTGTTTTCCCGTCAAATCTTGCTCCCCAACTACCGTTTTCAGCAACCCAACTTTCGTAGGCAAAGCCTTGTCCGTATTTATCCTGTAGTTTGGGTACATTGGTTACCTGCGAAAAAGCCGCAGCAGAACTAATGTCAACTTTAAAAGCACCTGCTTTTCCTTTTTTAGTGGTGATCAAAACAACACCATTGGAAGCCCTTGATCCGTACAGAGAACTTGCAGCGGCTCCCTTTAGGATACTGATCGTCTCTATATCTCCCGGATTGATGTCATTGGCAGCATTACCAAAATCATAATTCTCTTTTAAATCTCCAAGACTGTTGACTGGGGATGCATCCCCGGGCCTAGAGTTGTTTACGGGAACACCATCAACAACATACAAAGGCTGATTGCTGCCGGCGATTGAAGAGAATCCCCTGATGACCGTTTTGCTGGATCCTCCTGGTGAACCCGAAGTGGCAGAGATATCAACACCAGCAACCTTTCCCTGTAAACCTGCCATTAGATTTACCGGGGATGCCCTATTGATTTCTTCACCCCCAACCTGAGCAACCGAATAGCCATTTGTCCGGCTGGCTCTGTTGATACCAAATGCAGTTACTACCACTTCGGTAAGCGATTTGTTTTCACCACTTAGTATTACATTAATAACAGGTTCATTGCCCACAGTTCTGGTTTGTACCACATATCCAACGTAAGCAAACTCAAGGATAGCACCTGCGGCCGCCTCCAGAACATATTTCCCATCGGATCCTGTTACTGTGCCCTGCTGCTTCCCCCTAACTTTTACACTAACACCCGGTAGCGGCCCGCCGCCATCGGAATCGGTCACTTTTCCTGATATTTTCTTGTCCTGGGCAACTGCTCCATAACAAAAAAGCAATAGGAAAATCATTTTGAATAGTAATCTTAATTTCATGCTTCAGTTTTTGAATGAATAATATTAGCTAGTCCATTATTATCTGGACCACGGCAAGCAATTTAACCAGATACCTAAAAAAAAAATGTTCGAAAAACACCTATTGACAGAACAGTTTTGTAATTCTTTATCGCATCAGAAACCCTTCATGATGATTTTTAAGCTATGCCTCTTGGCGACTTAAGCTTATCGATTCTCTTGAGTCCGATTATATAGAAGCAAGTCTTATTGGGTGAAAGTCGGCCATATTGAATAACCGAGAATAGGTAGTAACAGGTTGGGAAGTGGGCCGATAGAAAATAAAATTTAGATCAGCATTAGTTGCTCTTTTTTTTTAACTCCTCCAGAGCATAAAAACTGTCTCTCCAGATAATCCCCTTCTGAGACAAAGTCTTATAGGTAGACTTCAGGATGATGTAGGTCATTATACCTCCTGCTAGAGCGACCGTTAAAAAATCCCACCATTGTTTACGTGTCGGCTTAAACCACATTATTAACCATTGCAATACCAAAATAGCCATTCCGGCCAAAATACACCAGCGACTTCCCGACAGCAGTGCCACAGGCACGGGAAGAATAAATACAAGAGCCGTACTAATCGCAGTTCCTATGGCTCTGAACAGCTTATAATCAAACACCGAGAACATATTTTTCATCAGCCCTTTAGTAAATTCACTAACACTGGTATACCATTCCAATCCGATTTGGTCTTCCCCATAAAGCACATCCTGCCTAAATCCCGAACTCTTGATCAACCTGCCCAGTTGTAGGTCATCATCAGGTCTTAGCCTGATTTTGGAATGAGTCCCGGAATACTGGTAGGAACTGCGCCTCACCAAATTAAAGGCCCCGATGCCCATGTAAGCGTCTGAATTGGGATTTCTGGCTGCCCAAGGCTTCAATCGAAGTTCCAGCATAATAAAAAAAGTTTGCAGGATACTCCTGAGTAATAGCGAACGTGACTTGACCTCGGGAAAAACAGTGAGGTGATCAAGCGAATATTCAGTCACGTAATATATGGACCGACTGAGGGCGTCTTTATCAAAAACAATATCCGCATCAGTAAACAAAAGCCATTCTGAGTCTGTACAAAGGAAACCCTGCAGTAAGGCATGATTTTTCCCGAGCCAGCCTGGTGGCAGTTCAGTCACCACGTTTACAGATAAGTGTGGATATTGCCCAATGAAGCTTTCCAGTATGGACTGTGTCTGATCAGTAGAACGATCATTAACCACGATCACCCGATAATTCGGGTAATTCAGTCTGCAGACGCTATTTAGTGCCTCAGCCAGATTATCCTCCTCATTACGAACAGCAATCACAACTGCAACAGTAGGTAAAACCTTAGCGAAAGGCTGATCCCTTAAAAAGTGTATCTTGCGCGTATTCACCAAAAGGAGAATTGCTAAAGCCAGCCAAACAATCAGGGCTGCCATCAGGTAATAAAACAACATAATTTATATATTTTTATTATCTTACATCTATTAATTGATAAAAATGTAATTATTATCCGAAAACAATTATTCCAAAAGCACTAAATTAAAAAAATGACCGGGATCTTGACAAAAAGCGCCTTGTTATCAAAACCTCCAGGCCATTATTAATTAAGGATGCCCTTCTCTATTTTCACATGAACTTGAAAAAAAGTAAAATAGTGTAACTAACTTAAGTAACGAACATCTAAACAGAAACAAACCAAATCATTGTATTTTAAGAACTTAACTAATACAAACCTAGTTTACTTTTGAAGTTTAGTTGAAAAGCAATTGAAATACGACACCTCTCTATTCGAGTTAAACTGTACAACATGGCTTCAAATCGTTCAAAAAACAACTATCTGGAGAATTTCCCTACAGGTGTAAAAATTAAACTTTCAGCCTTGTGGGTATCAGTAATGTTCTGTTACGTTTATGGGGATTTTTTCTCTCTGTTTGTTCCAGACCGTATTCAGAAATTAATTGATGGGCATTCGGGCATAGGCACAACTACACCACATTCTTTGCTGGCCTTTGCTATGTTAATGACCATACCAAGTTTAATGATCTTTCTTTCCCTGGTGTTAAAACCGAATATAAATCGTTGGGTAAATATTGGAATTGGGGGTCTTTTCACATTGATTATGATCCTGATATTGGTTACTACAAATGGCAAATGGATGATTTTCTACGGCTATTTAGCAGTTATAGAAATTATCTTAACCAGCTTAATAATTTACTATGCCTGGAAATGGCCTAAACAAATGATCACTAACTAACCAAAAGCTATGAATATAAAGGTATACTCAAACAAAAAGATCGCAAGATTAGCCGGTGCTATTTATTTGATAGTGGTCCTTACAGGTATGTTCAGTCTTGCTTATGTTCCTTCTCAACTGATTTTTTGGGAGAATGCGGCAAAGACACTTCAACATATCACCTCATCCCAGCAATTATTCCGAATGGGAATTGCTAGCAGTATGATCTGCTATCTAGCCTTTACATTATTGCCAATTGTTTTATACAAACTGTTGCGACAAGTTGACGAGAATTGCGCTAAGATAATGGTCGTTTTCGCCCTAATTAGCGTTCCTATTTCACTGCTTAACCTGCAACATAAATTTGATGTACTGTCTATGATCAGTAGTCCTGATTATCTTAAAGATCTAAGCAAGCAACAAGTCGAATCCCGTGTTTTACTCTCTCTTGAAAGTTATGATAGTGGAATATTAATTGTTCAGCTTTTCTGGGGGCTCTGGTTATTGCCTTTTGGATACTTGGTTTACCATTCTAAAATTCTCCCAAAAATTTTAGGCGTTTTCCTTATAATTGGATGCTTTAGCTACCTAGTAAATGTACTGGGCCGAACCACTTTGCCTAATTACGGCGAATTTGGGTTTGCCAGATATGTTACCTTACCTGCAAGCATCGGCGAAATAGGAATATGTTTGTGGCTTTTAATTATGGGCGTAAAAACTAAATCAAACGATTAGATTAAAGAACATGCATAAAATTATTTACTTATGAAGTACACCTCATATATTTTATTGTCTTTTACTTTGTAGATAGCAATAGCTTCCATTGAAGCGCCTTCCCCTAATCCAGTTACTTTTTCGTGATCAATAATCGTGTTACTAAGCACAGTTCTATTTACAATTTCACAATGTAGATTTGGAGTTTCCTTAAAGAATTTCCCATACACTTTAGTCATATACTCCTTACCTTCTCCAGACAGCTTATTTGGAAAGCTATAGATTTTTATATCATCACTATACGTATTCAAAAAAGCCTCTAAATCCCTCCGATTGTATGCAGCAAGTTGCTCATCAATCAGAGTCACGTTTTTAGATTCTATACTTTTTACTTCATGGTTAGTATTTGACTTGGTTTGAGCTAATACTACGCTAGAAAAAGAAAGCAATGCGATTAAGATTAGGTTTTTCACGTTTAATGAGTTGTGTAAAATTATAGCTATTTAAATGTGCTCTTTCTGCTAAAGATAGCTATTTTCTTATGATCTACTATTAGGAAATCTTTAAATCATTCTGGTGATTATTTGAGCACCTTAAATAAAGATACTTTGTATTACCTATAATAATCTACTATTTCTATGGATTTTATTGCAATTAATAAAATATATACTATATTTGCACCACTAAATAACTGTTTACCACCCGTAATCAAATGAAAATAGATTTACATTTTATAAAAATGGAAAGAAAAACATCTAAAGAAGATATGCACTTCTTATTAGACTGTTATTGTTGTTGCTGACTCAGCCCAGTGTAATCGTTACTAAAAGCTAACGCTTACAAATCCAATTAACAAATTTAAAATATACCTATAAAGGATGTTAAAAAACATCCACAGGGCTGTGCTTTGCAATTTTATGAATAGCAACAACCCTCCTAACCAAACAAATCATTTAATATTAAAATCATGAAAAAAAGTTTACTTATTCTCTTCTCATTTCTGCTGACGGCAAGCTTTTCCTTTGCCCAAAGCACAATAACAGGAACTATAAAGAGTGCCAATGGTACTCCAATACCAAATGCAACTGTGAAGATAAGAGGCACTAAAATCTCTACCTCTGCAGATGAACATGGGGTGTTCAGTATTGATTCAAAACAAGAACTTCCATTCTACCTTCAGGTTAGTTCTGTTGGCTACAAAGCCCAGGATTTTCAAATTTTAAAACTTCAAGATACCCCTTTCGACCTGGTCTTGGTTGAAAGCGCACTACTTGATGAGATCGTTGTAACATCAAGAAGACGTTCAGAGGTGTTACAAGATGTGCCTATTGCAATTACCGTTATCGGTGGCCAAGCCGCAGAAAATGCGGGAGCTTTTAACGTTAACCGTTTAAAAGAGTTAGTTCCGTCTGTACAGTTATATGCTTCAAACGCCAGAAACACCACACTTAACATCAGAGGGTTAGGATCAACATTTGGACTAACCAATGATGGTATTGATCCAGGAGTTGGCTTTTATGTAGATGGAGTTTACCAGGCTCGTCCGGCTGCTACTTCTACGGACTTTCTTGATATTGAACAAATAGAAATACTGCGTGGCCCTCAAGGTACATTGTTTGGAAAGAATACCACTGCCGGCGCTTTTAACATCACCACAACAAAACCAACGCTAGTTCCAACTGCAAAAGTAGAATTGGGTTTCGGAAACTATAATTTCATGCAAGCTAAAACATCAGTTTCCGGAGAAGTAGCAAAAAACCTTGCTGCAAAAATATCAATCTCGGGTACTCAACGAGATGGTACAATTTGGAATACTCGTGAAGAACGCAAATACAGCGGACAAAACAACCTTGGTTTTAAAGGCCAGTTATATTACACCCCATCTGACAAATTAAAAATATTGTTAAGTGGTGATGTAAGCATCCAGCATCCTGCAGGCTATCCACTGGTAATTGCAGGTGTTACTACAACAGAAAGAAGCGCTTACCGCCAGTATGCGAAAATTGTTTCTGATTTAGGATATCAACAGCCTAAAATAGATCCTTTCTCCAGAGAGATAAACACCAATACTCCGTGGAAACAGAACCAATCAATTGGCGGTATATCTGTAAATGTGGATTACAAAATAGGCAACGGAACACTTACTTCTACTACAGCCTGGAGATTCTGGAACTGGGATCCAACAAACGACAGGGATTTCTCTGAATTATTTGCGCTTACAAAATCGCAGGGGAACTCTCGTCATGATCAATATTCGCAGGAAGTTAGATATGCCGGTAATATAACAGAAAAAGTAAGTGGTGTGATCGGAGTATTTGCACTTGCTCAGAATTTGAAAGGTCTGTCTCAGACTGAAGAGGTGGGTAAAGATCAATGGAGATTTGTACAAACATCTGCAACTGGTGCTCAGGCAGGTTACACAACCCCTGGTCTATTAGATGGCTTTGGTATTAAAACCAATTCAACTATCAAATCTTTAAGTACAGCCATATTTGCACAAGCTGATTGGGAGTTTTTAGAGCACCTACACATTTTACCAGGTTTAAGGTTTACTTATGATAAAAAAGATGTTGATTATGACAGAGTAACCTATGGAGGTCTGCAAACTTCAGATCCTGCGTTACTTGCACTTAAAGCTGCCGTTTATAGCAATCAAAAATTCAATACCAGCGTTAACAACAATAATTTATCTGGTAACGTGACATTATCATACCGTCCTACTCCTAAGTTAAATGCTTATGGAACTTTCTCTACTGCCTATAAACCAGTTGGTGTTAACGTAGGTGGCTTACCAACTACTTCAACCGGAGAAGCAGATTTGACGTTAGCTGTAGTAAAACCAGAATATGTTCAACATTATGAGTTAGGTGTTAAAACTAAACCAGCTAAAGGTACTTTGATAAACATCAGCGCTTTTAATACTGATATTAAAGATTATCAAACCAATGTACAATCACCTCAATTGGGGGTAAACAGAGGCTATCTTGCCAATGCAGAAAAAGTTAACGTGAAAGGTTTAGAGGTTGATGGAAGTTATCAATTAGAAAGGTTCTTAACCTTAAATGCCGCTGTAGCTTATCTTGATGGCAAGTATGTGAAATTCACAAATGCACCACTTCCTTTAGAGGAAACCGGACATACTGAACTTATTAATGGTACTGCTACACAGGTAGCATTTAAAGATGCCTCAGGAGGTAGAATACCAGGTATATCTAAATGGAATGCTTCTGGTGGTGCTGAATTGAGTACTGCTGGTAGCCTGGCAACCACACTTGGTAGATATTTTATTGCTGGCGATGCTAGTTACCGTTCAGAATATTCGTCGAACCCAACACCTTCAAAAGTGCTAAATGTTCAAGGTTATTCTTTATTCAATGCTAGATTAGGATTTAAATCAGATAAATTCTCAGCATTTGTTTGGGGCAGAAATATCACAAATAAAAATTACTACGAACAATTGCAAGCAGCAGCAGGTAACTCTGGTTTATATGCCGGTGTACTGGGTGATCCAAGAACTTATGGCGCTACATTACGCTATTCTTTCTAAGCTAATTTATAGCTAAAACATATGTTTAGCTAAGAGGGTATTCAAAAGATGTAAGATCTTTTTGGATACCCTCTTTTTTTACCCCCCTACCTACAACGACTTCCTGACATTTAACTTCCAGGGATTTGCAACTGTACAGATGCCTTTGGCCTCAATAAGCTTAGACATCGTCTGCCCCATCAGCTTAAAGTCGGTAGAAAGCGTTGTGATTCCTCCAGCTAACAATTCCTTAAGAGGTGTATCATTGTAAGAGATAATCCCAAAATCCATTCCGGGAATTAGTTGTTGAAGGGCGGCCTGTTTAAGCAAATCCACCAGATCCCTATCCTTAACTACAATAAACAGATCGCCGCTGTGTATCTCTCTTTTTTCTGTATCGGAAAGATAGCTATGTTCAAACCCATACTCTTTGCAAAAAGCTTTAAGTCCATCATATCTTTCTAAAGGCTCTTTCTCTTCACTCTGCACCATTAAAATACGCTTGTATTTCCTGATCTGATCAATAGCAGAAACTAAAGCCTCATATGTATCTTTCTCAAAATTCTGAGAAACAGAAGAATACCCTCCCATTAATTCAGGATGAAAATGATCCAAAAGAAATACTCTTCCTGAAAGTGTTTCCAAAAGCGATTGAATACCCTCAAACTTTCCAGACATAATCACATAGTCTGTATATTTATTATTGGAATCATTGATAAGCGTTTCAAATACCCGTCTATTGTAATTATGAAAGTAAAGATCTACTGTAGCAGAACTACCCACCGCTTCCATAAATGAATTGTACAAATCTTCTTTGAACTCATTAAATTCATTAAACAACAGAAATATATTCCGTAATGAGTTAGTTTTAGTACTGGTAACAAAATAACCTACACCCTGATTTGAATCAATAATACCTTTCGACATTAATTCGCGTAATCCTGCGAACACAGTATCGCGCGATAGATTATAGGTGCTTCTGAATTCATTTATTGAGGGAATGCGATCACCTTTCTGATATTCTTCCGATTGAATCCTATCAATAACGTGACTCACTACAAGCTTATATTTCGATCTATTTTCTTTCACTAACTTATATGATATCCGGCAAATATAAATAGTGTTCACGTATTTTCACTATAATTTTCAATAAAAAACCATACCAGTTCGTACCAGTTAAAAAGTATTTATATATTTGGATACTCAATCACACACAAATGAAAAAGAACTATACTTACGTCATTACTGGTTTCGCATTGATTCTCTTTAGCTGCTCGGGTAAAAGACTCGGCGTGGTGAACCATAAAGCGAGTCACCTTTCGCAAGAAAAAACAGTAAAGATTAATGATGCTTTCTGGAGTCCTAAATTCGAAATTTGGAGTACCGTTACCACCAATGATGTACTAAACAAATTTGAGGGGCAACACCTTAAATCGGCAGAGGAAAGAGACAAAAACAATGTTTTTCAGAATTTCGACAAAATAGCAGCTGGTAAAAAAGGTACGGGCCAACATGCTGGATTACCTTGGTTTGATGGGCTGATCTACGAAACCATCCGTGGTATAGGAGATTTAACGATTCAACATCCTGATGCAAAACTTCAAGCCAGGCTTGATGGTTATATTGATCGCATATATGCCGCTCAAAAAGCAGATACCTCAGGTTATATTAACACCTATACTGATCTGATGGAGCCAACTCACCGCTGGGGAGACAACGGCGGTTTATTGCGCTTTCAGCATGATGTTTATAATGCAGGTATGCTAATAGAGGCTGGCGTTCACTATTATAATGCTAATGGAAAAACTAAACTTTTGGAGGTAGCTACCCGATTTGCAAACCAAATGAGCAAACTTATGGGGCCGGCTCCAAAAAGAAATATAGTACCTGCACATTCAGGACCAGAAGAAGCAGTAATGAAATTGTACTGGCTTTTCAAGGAGAATCCTGACCTTAAGAAGAAACTCAGCATTCCGGTAAATGAAAAAGATTACTATGATCTGGTTAGATTCTGGATAGAAAATCGCGGAAATAATACAGGGTATCCATTATGGCAAACCTGGGGTAATGATAAGGCCGAGCAATGGATTAAAGATGAAAAGTACAAAGATGGCGCAACAACAAATTTCCCTCGACCTACCTGGGGCGATTATGCGCAGGATTCTATTTCAGTGTTTGCTCAAAAAACTATTGAAGGTCATGCAGTGCGCGCAACTTTGCTTGCTGCCGGTATTACTGCTGTAGCTTTAGAAAACCAAGATCCAAGATATATACAAACCGCTAACAGACTTTGGGACAACATGGTTGGACGCAGAATGTTTGTAACAGGTGGCGTTGGCGCAATTGCGCATGATGAGAAATTTGGCGCGGATTACTTCCTCCCTACTGGTGCATATTTAGAAACCTGCGCAGCAGTAGGTGCCGGATTCTTTAGTCAAAGGATGAATGAATTAACCGGCGATGGCAAATACATGGACGAATTTGAAAGGGTATTGTACAATAATGTACTAACCGGTGTTTCCCTATCTGGTGATAAATACACTTACCAAAACCCATTAAACGCCCACGACCACTCTAGATGGGAATGGCATTCCTGCCCTTGCTGTCCACCGATGTTCCTGAAAATGGTATCGGAATTACCAGAATATATTTACTCTTCATCAAACAACAACCTGTATGTTAATATGTTTATTAGCAGCGAGGCAAAGATTGTGATGGATAATAAAAAGGCAATCGCTATTTCGCAGAAAACCAATTATCCATGGGAAGGCAAAATAAGTTTGAATGTAAACCCTGAAAAACAATCTGATTTTAGTTTAAACATTCGAATTCCGGGATGGGCACAAGGAAAAGAAAACCCTTTTGACCTTTATAAATCTAACCTTAAAGGGGGTTTTACCCTACTTGTTAATGGTGTTACTGAAAAAGCAACAATCAACAATGGTTATGCTGTTATTAAAAGAGAATGGAAAAAAGGAGACTTAGTGGAATTACAGTTGCCTATGAAACCACGTCTTGTTACCGCAAACAATCAAGTTAAAGATTTAAGAAACATGGTTGCTATTGCATCAGGACCAATAGTATATAGCCTTGAAGGCGTTGACAATGGTGATATCGATCAACTTACTATTGATACCACTTCTGCTATGCAAATGCAATACCGTGCAGATATGCTTAAAGGCGTAAATGTGATTACTGGCAAATTAACAAATGGCAAAACTTTTAGTGCCATCCCTTATTATACCATTGGTAACCGAGAAGGAAAAGGCTATAAAGTTTGGTTGCCAATTTCGCAACAAGCTCGTATATCGATAAACGGTAATCAGGTTCAAAATAAGATTAGTCCGTTAATTTATGGATCTAACATAGAGGATGTAAACCACGAAATCTATGGTGGTTTCTATGACCAGCGTATTTTCGGTGAAAGTTTTGAAGAGCCATCAACAGGAGTAAATTTTAACAACTGGAGAAGATATACCGGCTTCTGGACTGCAAAAGATGGTGCGGTTGCCATCATCCCAGGCAGAAACACAACCAGTGATGTAGTAATGAATGGGGTACACCACATTGGTGTGGAACCTGATCAAAGTGCAAAACTGATTTATGAGCCAAAAGAACTGGCAAATGGAAGTGTTGAAGCTGAAATGAGATTTACCGGAAGAGGTGAAAGTGGAGCACTGCTTGTGCGCGTTGAAAATGCCGGCGTTGGAGACGACAATTTTGACGGATATGAAATCAGTCTAAGCAGGGATGGTAAAAAAATGGGTATAGGAAAGCATATGCAGAACTTCGAATCACTTAAAGAAACTGCGGTTAATGTAAATCCTGAAGACTGGAATAAAATAAAAGTAGCACTTAATGGTCCTGAGCTAGTTGTGTTTTTAAACGGGCAGCAAGTATTGTCATTTAAGGATGAACGCAATCCTCTATTAAAAGGAAAGATTGGCTTACGCACATGGCGTTCGGCTATGGAATTCCGCAATGTTACACTGCAAGAAAATGGTAAAACAACTTTAGTAAAACTTGTAAATACAGCAGATGAACAAGTCAGCTATAACTGGGACAGCATACGCTCAAGCCAGGCAAAAGGCACCTTCTATGTAGATAGCAAGACAGCATATAATGGTAAAAATTCGCAGGTAATTGCTTTTTCAGGTGGCTCCGGAAAGGTTGGTATTGCAAACCGCAGTTTAAATCGTTGGGGCATATCAGTACGCAAGAACCAGGCATTTCAAGGAAGGGTATATTTGAAAGGAGAAAAGCTTAGCGGCCCTGTAACAGTAACGCTTGAAAGTGCGGATGGCAGTAAAACCTATGCTTCTAGTAAACTATCCAGTATCGGCAGTTCATGGAAAAAACATCCATTTACACTTACATCAAACACTGCGGATAAAAACGCTCGGTTAGCAATATACCTTTCATCGAAAGGAAAGCTGTGGGTAGATCAGGTAGTACTAATGAGTACAGGTAAGGATCAATTTAAAGGCTTACCAATAAGAGCAGATATTGGAAATGCATTGGTGGCGCAAGGTCTAACTTTCATGCGCTATGCAGGAACTATGGTGAATTCGCCTGAATACAAATTCAAGAATATGATAGGCGATCCGGATAAACGACCACCTTATCGTGGACACTGGAACTGGTATACTACCAACGGATTTGGGATTGAAGAGTTTCTAAAATTCAGTGAAGCAACATCTATAGAGCCTTCTTTCGCAATCAATATCTATGAAACACCAGAGGATGTTGCCGATATGATAGAATATCTGAATGGCGATGCCTCTACCCCATGGGGATCAAAACGCGCAAAAAACGGACACCCTAAACCATACAATGTAAAATACATTGAGATTGGTAATGAGGAAGTTATTTTTAATGGCGATAGCAAACAAGCTTATGACGAATATGTAACGCGTTTTAAACTATTGTATCAAGCCATGAAGCAAAAGGATAGCTCATTAAAATTTATTCATGCGGCATGGTGGCGTCCGGGCTCTCCTAATATGGAATATGTTTTCAAGGAGTTGAACGGAAAGGCAGACTATTGGGATCTTCATGTAGGTGGCGACGATCCTAGGGCTGGTTTGGATACTGACAAACAACTTGCTGAAATGCAACGCATGTTTAAACAATGGGATCCTGAAACTAAAATGAAAATAGCTGTATTTGAAGAAAACGGCAGCAAGCATAGCATACAGCGAGCTTTAGGACATGCAACTAATTTGAACGCAATTAGAAGACACAGTGAATTTGTACTAACTTCTAGTCCTGCAAATGCGCTACAGCCTTATTTGCAAAATGACAACGATTGGGATCAGGGGCAGATTTTCTTTACAGGCGACCAGGTATGGGGCATGCCTCCCTTCTATTCTCAAAAAATGCAGGCAGAACAACACTTACCTCTGCTTATTAAAAGTACAGTGGAAGGCGATCTGGATGTAACCGCAACTCGTAGTGAAGATGGTAAAACGCTGATCCTTCATGTGGTGAATACCGGTTTGGATGTGCGCACAGAATTAGATCTGGATTTTGAAGGCAGAAAGGAAGATGTATCTATCTCTACTTTAAAAGGTGCACTAACCTCAAGAAATACACCTGCACATCCTGATCAGCACAAGACCATTTATTCGAAAGTAAAGCTAACAGGAAAGGCTCCTTTATATCACTTCCCGACCAATTCTTACACGATTTTAAAATTTGAAAGATAAATAACTGGGCTATGAAATATTTATTTCAAAGTACTTCAACCGCAAAAAAGTTGTGACCCAACCGATTAAGCATCCGCGAACTTCCAAATATTAAATTAATATAAAATATATGTGAATCTGTGTTTGTAGAATCGATTTGAGTTTGTACTTTTGTCGCGGAGAGTTGGCAGAGTGGTCGATTGCGGCAGTCTTGAAAACTGTTGACTTGTCAAAGGGTCCGCGGGTTCGAATCCCCCACTCTCCGCTGAACACAAAAAACCCTGTAAATAAAATATTTACAGGGTTTTTCATGAAGCATAAAAGCTTGGTTTATTCAATCACGCAATATTTTCCAGATACTGAACCACCTCTTCCTTTTTTCTGCTCGAAACGGGAATCTGTACTTTATTCTCCATTTCTAAATACCCCTCACGGTAATACTTTTTAACGTAGTGAAAATTTATCAGATAAGACTGATGGCACCTTAAAAACCCAAATGCTGTAAGTGAATTTTCGTATTCTTTTAACCCTTTAGAAACAAGTATTTCTTTTCCATCTTTTAAATAAAAGGTAGTATACCCCTTATCGCTCTTACAAAATACAACATCATCTATAACAACCACTTCGATGCATTCGATACTCTTTAAAGCAATACGCCCGGCTGCGCCCACTCCTTGTGCAAGGTAATGTGCTTTGGCAATGACCAATTGCTGTTGACTAAATTTTTCTTGTTCCCGATGTTGAAAACATTTATTTAAAATTGTGTTTAAGGAAATCTCATCAATAGGTTTAAGCAAGTAGCCAAAAGCGCCCAAATTCAGTGCTTGAATAGCATACTGATCATAGGCAGTAAGAAAAATAACCTGAAAGTCGCTTATACCAATTTCCTCGAAAAGATGAAAACTATCACCATCCTTTAGCCGGATATCTGCCAGAATAATATCTGGTGCCAATGCAGGTATCTCGATTGCCGCTAGCGAAATCTTATCTGTGGTACCTACTACCTCGAGATAACTGATTTTTTTTACAATCTGCAAAATATGTTGCATAATTCGCACTTCATCTTCCAGTATATATAGTTTCATTTTTGTTGTTTTTTATTCTTCAATTAAGGGTATGATGATTTCAGCGATTACACCTTGATCTCCTCTTTGTTCTTTATCGTTAATGCTAAACTTTCCGACCTGTCCACTCGATATAAATAGTAACTCTAATCGTTCTTTCAGAATTACATGGGCTAAAGATTGCTTCTTTTGTTTATTTACATCATTATTAATGATTCCGCTTCCATTGTCATCTACCTTTATCAATAACATCTCATTTTCCTTGTTAAACGATATATTCAAAACTCCTTTATAATTGATATGCCTAAAACCGTGTTCTATCGCATTTTCTACAAAAGGTTGTATAAGCATTGGTGGGATAAGTGTTTGATCCAGGCTTAAATCTTCATCTACAATTATCTGATAATCGAACGCACCAACGTAGCGCATTTGCTGCAGTAGGATGTAGTTATTTAAAGAATCTATTTCTTCACTCAGATCAATAAAATCCTTTCGGTTTTGCTCTAAAATTCCACGTAATAAACTAGAAAATGAGTTGAGATAGCGAATAGGTTCATCAACACGCCCTGAAGCAATTAAACTCTGCAGGTTCGCAATGGCATTAAAAATAAAATGTGGATTCAATTGACTTTGCAATAACTTTTGTTCAATATTTAGCCGTTGATTTTCAGATTTCAATAATCTGTTTTTTTCCTTTAAACGCTGTTGACGATAAATGGTATAAAAGAAAAAGAGAATGCCTAAAAAAATCAATGTTAGCAAAACAAGTGTCCACCGTTGCTGCGTTATAAAGGCTTCGTTTGACTTATTTCGTTCATTTAGTTCTACAATATTTCTGTCCTTTTTTTCAGTTTCGTATTTCTCGTGCAATTCTGCAACCTTAACAGCCTCAATTGCTTGATAGTTCCTGAGTTCTATCGTATAAGCAGAGTCTGCAGCCTCCATCGCCTTAACAAAATCGCCCTTTAGTAGGTAGGCGTCCTTAAGTCCAAGGTAATACAATTCCTTTTGTTTCTTAAACTTATTTCTTTTTTCGAGTTCAATACCCTCCAAATAATATTTGATGGCTGAATCGGGTTGCTTATTTTGGATAAAGGATGTTGCCAAATTGTTATAGGCAATATCGTTCATATTGTTATTTTCTTTAAGATAATTGAAATATATCCTACTATACACGACAGCTTTTTCAGTCTCATTTTGCTGGCTATAAATTTGCGATTCATTATTATAGGTACGGGCAATCGCAAGTCTATCTTTGATTTTAAAAGCTAGATCGCGTGCTTTACTATTATAAAATTTCATTTTTTGATAATCTCCCAATCGCGAAGCCAACAGAAAAGAAATATCATAATAGCGTTGTTCAACAACCGAATGAGTTTTAAATGGGTGATTATCAAAATATAGCGCCGAATACTTAAGCGATTCTTTCTCATTTCTATTTTGAAAATAAGCTTTAGCCAATAAATCGTAAAATTTGTAGGTAATACGGCTATGAACCTGTTCAGAAATCTCCATAGCGGTAAGTATTTTCTCCATTATTGTTGATTCAACCAATAGCCCATCTCCAAAACTCTGACTGAGAACACTGTAAGTCTTCAATAACTCTACATCATCATTTGGCATTTTACCTTTCATTTTTTGATATGCTGCAAGGGCACTATCCGGTTTCTTTTCTAATAGATATTTTCTTGCTTTAAAATAATATGAATAAGGATTGGCAGGATTATTATAAACATTAAAAAGACTGTCTTCCCTAATAATTACCCTTGCGAAAGCTTCCGTCGCTAGTGTATCTAGGGCAATAATGGTTGTTAAAAAATCCTTTTCTGATTGAATAATTTGCGTATGCTGCCTTTGTATTTTAGAAGTGCTTTCTTTATTTCTGCATGCACAGCATATCAAAACAGCACAAAACAGAAAATGAACAAAAGTGGTTGAGGTACGATTCATTAACTAAAATGTTATATTTTTTTAAAGGTGATTAAAATTTTACAAACCTAAAATTCCTATTCAGTCTGATACCTTAAAAGCTTTCTCATCTGATAAAAAACCCTTTCAATTAATCTTAAATCCTGAGTTACAATTTCGGCATTACCACTGAGCTCTTTGTCAAAAACAAGATGCTCATTATGGGACGTTTTTAGCCCTTTGGGAAGAATAACGTCTACGTAATAATTTCCTTTTTCATCAGGAGTCAAAGATATATTTTGCACTCTTCCTTCCACAATACCATATTCCTGATAAGGATAATTGTCTAATTTGATAAGCACTTTTCTCCCCTGAGAAATTTTTCCAGAATTGGTTGCAGAAACAGACATTTTGCCTATCAGGGTTTTCTTATCACTAGGCAAAATAGATAAAATAGCATCTCCCCTTTTCACAAACTGGTTTTCTCCCCAAAATTGCTGAAAACTTGCAATACCATCTGTAGAAGAAATGATCAGGTAATTTTGCTCCCATTGTTTTAATGACTTTCTTAATTGCTCAAACAGTTGTAAAGTTTGAGAAGCATAATTGATTTTATCTTTTTCGGCGTTTATTGTTGTACCACTTTTTGTTTTATGGAGATTGGAAATACCTTCTTCAGTTTGAGATAATGAGATATTGATATTTTCTAAACTTTGCTGTGCTTGTAAAAATTTAATTCTTTCACTTTCAAATTCCATTGTAGAAATTACATTCTTACTGAAAAGCTGCTGTGAACGTTGATAATTTTTCTTTATCAGTTCGTATTTTGCAAGCTCTAAATCTTTTTGTTGTTTTAGAGTTGTTATTCTGCTTTTGTATTCAGATATATTTCGGTCGGCGGCTATATTTTCTGGTGCATAAGGACGAAGTCTTGTAAACAACTTTTCATCCTGAAATGCTTTAGCAAAGGCATTGTAGTCACTTTGAATTTCTCCTAATTTAAACACAGAGATTTTATCAACCGGAAATGAAAGTAATTGATTCAAAGAAGTAGAATCTGTGATTTTTTTAAGTTCTGAAAGGTCTCTATAATTTGCTGTAGATTGTAAAACCATTAACACCTCATCTTTCTTCACTTTTTGGTGATCTTTGATGAAAATTTTTTCAATCTTAGAATCTGTTCTTGCTTCTAACTTTTCTGGAGGATTTTGTGAGCTTACTACGATTGCAGCAGCCACGAATTCTGGATACCTAATGAAGTAGCTCATAGTTAAAACCATCAGAATTGCAGCAAAAATAATCACATTTCCCCAACGAAACATCCAATGTGGTGGTTCAGCAAGAACATCCTGAACACTTTCAGAACGTAATTCTATTTGATCTAATATATCTTTCTTAGTTTCCAAGTTCCAGCTGATTTTTTATTAATCTGTAATACTCCCCTTTTTTTGATACCAATTGTGCGTGAGTTCCTTCTTCCACTACACTCCCTTTGTCTAACACAATGATCTTATCGGCATGTTTTACGGTAGACAATCTATGGGCAATAACAATCGCCGTTTTCCCTTTGAAGAACTGTTCCAGATTCTCAATGATAATCTTTTCATTATTGGCATCTAATGCACTTGTTGCTTCATCAAAGAAAATATAGTCTGGTGATTTATAAACCGCCCTTGCAATAAACAATCGTTGTTTTTGTCCGCCACTTACACCCAATCCCTCATTTCCGATTTTGGTATTATAACTCAAAGGTAAACTTTCGACAAAATCTTGTATGTTGGCAATCTCGATGGCTTTTCTCAATTTTTGTTTGTCAATATGATCCTCCCCAATAGCTATATTATTGGCAATAGAATCATTAAATACATAACTCTCTTGCATAACTACTCCGCAATGGGCCCGCCAAAATCTGGGTGAGATATTTTTCAGATTAGTATTCCCGATTTTTATTTCACCATTTTCAGGTTCATAAAACTTCGTTAGTAACTTTAACAATGTAGTTTTCCCGCTGCCACTTGCACCAACTATAGCAGTCGTTTTTTGGTAAGGGATAGTCAGATTTAAATTCTGAAAAACAAAGGAATCGGAACCGATATATCTAAATGAAAGATTGTTGAGTTCGATATCTTTTTGCGGAATCTCATCAATATATTCTTCCTCTATGTTCTCTTCGTCTGCTTTATCATGGATCTCTGCTAACCTTTCCAAAGAAATTTTGGCATCCTGGGTTTGCTTAATGAAATCTATCAGCTGCACCAAAGGACTATTAAGCTGTCCGATAATATATTGAACTGACAGCATCATACCTAAAGTAAGATCACCGCTTAAAACCAACTTTGCGGCAAGAAAACTTACCAGAATATCTTTTATTTTATTGATGAAGTTTCCCCCAACGGATTGCCATTGTTCTAATGAGAGTGCTTTTATGCTGATTTTAAATAATTTTACTTGCAAAAATTCCCAGCCCCAACGTTTTTGCTTTTCGGCATTATGCATTTTTATTTCCTGCATCCCATTAATCAGTTCTATCACCTTGCTTTGTTCCTGAGAAATTTGCGAAAACTTTTTGTAATCTAATTCCTTCCTCCTTTTGAGGAAAAAGCTAATCCAAAGTATGTATAATATAGCACCCACTATGTAAACTAAGAACAAGCGGTAATCATATAATAATAATATAATGCTGAAAATGATCAAATTAACCAGCGAGAAGAGCGTATTTAGAGATGAACTGGTTAGCAATTGTTCTATTCTGTGATGGTCATTAATCCGTTGCATAATATCTCCAGTCATCCTTGTATCAAAAAAGCTGATAGGAAGTTTCATCAGCTTGATAAAAAAATCTGAGATAATGGATATGTTTATTCTTGTAGAAAGGTGCAACAGAATCCAGCTCCGGATGATTTCAATGCCCATGTTCCCCATGAAAAGCATGATTTGCGCCAATAAAATCAGGTAAATAAAGTTAAGATCCTGATTTTGTATCCCCACATCGACAATACTTTGAGTAAGAAAGGGAAAAATGAGTGACAATAAACTTCCCGCCAAAAGACCGATAGCCAATTGAACGATAAGAGATTTGTATTTTAGCAGATACCTAGACAGGAATGAGAAACTCGTTTTTTTCTCTTCATCATCAAATTCATTTTTATAAAATGAAGGACTAGTTTCTAAAATAAGTACAATGCCTTCTTCTGTCTGTTCATGGGCATTTTCACCAATCCAATGTTTTATAAACTCCTCTTTAGTATAAGTAATTAAGCCATAGCTTGGATCAGACACATAAACCTTATTTGATTTGTCGACCTCATAAATTACTACGTAATGATTTTTATTCCAATGCACAATGCAAGGGAGTGGAGCTTCTGAAACAAGCGTATCAAAGTCAATTTTAACACCTAAGGTCCTAAAGCCTAAATTTTCTGCCGCATTACTTAGCCCCAATAAGCCACTTCCCTCTCTGGTAGTTTCAGAAAGTGTCCTAATTTGCTGTAACGGAATGCTTTTATTATAGTGTTTTGCTATAATACGTAAGCAAGTAGGGCCACAGTCTTTTGCATCTGGCTGTTTATAAAAGGGAAATTTTTTAAGCGCCATTATTCAATTGCATCCTATAATTTTGTATTGCTTTTTGTTTCAGCGGATTTTCAGTCCAGTCATCCCATTGGCTGGTATAGGGGTTATAACCACATTTTAGTGGTTTAGAAATATCCAGGCCCGCATCATTTGTGCAGTTTTGCTCCGTAAACGCCCTGCAATCTGTGCACACATTACGAAACTCGCAGTCTTTACATACTGCTACATGATTTTTTGTTAAGTTCCAATACTTTTTAAAATCCTTGTGCATCAGCGCCTCTTCTAAAGTTGTATTATTTATGTTTCCAAAGCTTTGAGCCATTGCGGGACAGTTTTTGATATTGCCGTTTATATCAATACCGATTTTTTTATGAAGGCAGGAGTTATGATTAATTGCCTCTAAAACCTTCATTATGTTGGTATCAAAATACTCGATACTTACTTTACCACAAGAACTCACTGTTAAATATTGATGCGTAAAAGCAAGTTTAAATTGGAAAACACCGTTTACTTCAAATGGAGTCTTCTCGCACTTATGAAAGATCAAGCTGTAGATTCTAGTGCAGTTTTCACTCAGGTTTTGTATAAAACCTTCATCAACTGCCGGATGATATAGTGAGAAAATCTCTATACTTTCTAAGCACGAGTCCTTGAAAGAATGATCTAAAGTCAAAAAGTCTATTAAAGGAACCTCGTTTTCACAATAAATAACCAAATGTCTTATGCCTAGGTTTTCTATTGATTGTACCAGTTCTGGTGAAAAAGCTAAATCAGCCGTTTCTATGAATAAGTTAGAAATTGTACTGGCATCATTAAATTTTAGTGATAGCGGTGGAAAATTTTTGTCCCAATTACCCTTAGTAATAAAACCATACTCTTTTTCCAACAAAAAATCCAGATATTCCAGAAACATTTCCTTAGAATCATCATCATAAGAACTTAATACATCTTCAACAGAATTGATTTTCAATTCTTCGATAATATCGTACAGCTCCAATGCCTGCAATTCAGATTCATTTCTTTGTAAATCTGATATCAAAATTCTGTTGACACCTTTAGTTATAAAAATATCGCTAAACAAATTAAAATATTTCATAGCAGTCTAACTAAGGGTTTATGTGGCTTTACTTGCATTAAGAAATCTGTTTGATACTTTTTACATTTACCGTAAGGCACATCACTTCCTTTTTTATCAGATTTTTTTGATCTGTATTCGTCAACAAATTTGAATGTTAACGGCAGCTCGTGTTTCTCTTTAATTTCGTATCTCATAAATATTCGGCTATTGCTTTTTCTGCTGCATAGTTACAAATTGATGAAACCCCTAAAAATTGTCCAACAGTGTTTACTTCTAAGAAGTAAAACTTTTCATCACTTTTGATAAAGTCTATAGAACCACAGTTTACATCTAATAACTGCATCAGCTGGTGCACTTTTTCTTCAACATAATTTGGTAGTTTATATCTGACATTTCGATTTGGTTTTTCAAGATTATATTTTCTAAAATCAGTTTTTGTTTGTTCATCGCTTTGAGAAATTATAGCTGTTGAGTAGAATTTCCCATTTAAATAGAAGCTCCTGATTTCAAAATCCTTTTCAATTTTCTCTTGAAAAAAAGAAATAAAAAAACGGTCTTGTTCTTTGTCTTCTATTATATTGGTGTACATAATGCTTTCAGAATAATCTTTATAAGCGCTTATAGTTATATTTCCGGTAATCGGCTTTGTAATAGTTCTATTTAAAACTACTTCATCCGTATTTTCTGCCAGAAAATATTCAGGAACATCCAGTCCTACTTTCTTTGCCTGTTCTAATACTAATAACTTATTAACAGCACTGGTACTTTGCTTATTAATGTGCCTTTTAGATTCAATAGTTTTGATTACATAATCTTCTAACCAATGTTGATGCTCCTGCATATGACTATCTACAGAAGGATTGTTATATTGGAATTTCTTAAATTTTATTCCACCTCTTCTATACCACACACTTTCTATTTCATCAAGAAAAAATCTATTTCGATAGCTTTTTATATATACTCTCTTTTGAGCTACTTTAATTTCAAAAAACTCATCTTCATTGACACGAATAAATTTTTTACCCATAGCGATTAGCCACTTGATAACTTCATTGGTTGTCGTTTCTTGATTTTTAGATATAATCAATATCATATTTCTTATAATGGGGACTAAAAAGAAGAGTTTAAAAGCCCACTACTGTGGGACTTTTAAACTAAAATTTAGTGCGGGATTTATTGTACTTTTTTGGATTATAGCATTAAAATGCCCGACTTTTTGTGGGATAACTCTAACAACCAGTTACAGCTCTACCAAAATATGTCCCTGTACCATAGGGGCCAGTATAGTAATCATACTCTACACACCCCTCTCCAAAAGAAACATTAGATTTTATTCCATAAAGTCCATCCGCTGCTACTCCTCCATTAATAGATTTTAAATCCATTAATTTTTTGTTCTCCAAAGAAGAAATGCTCTTCTTGATTCCATTTAATTTTTTCATATTTTTTTGATTTAAATTGACAGAAAATCCATCAAGATGTTACCTTATTTTATCCCCAGTTAAAGCCAGTATCTCCACAATCTGAAGAATTATCCCAAATCCTGCCAGCAAATACCCCATACTGATCATAAGTATCCATATCTTGCTGACCTTGAGCATTCAGAAAGTTCGAATAAACTATTGAAGCACCAATAGAACGACGGCCACCTTGAACCATTTTCAAAGCCGTTTCTTCTAATTTTTTGTTTTCTAATGAAGAGAAGCTCTTCATTCCACTTAATTTTTTCATAATTAAATATAAATTTGATGATTTTATTAGCCATTACCTTACCCTGACCTAAGGGCTTTTTATTGTAATTGCTATTAATTAGCTTAAAATTCGTTGTATACAGCGGACGATACAAGTGAAGACTGATATTCGATGATTTTGAATCTATATCTGTAGGTTCTTTATAGATATTCGTTTATTCGACAATTATTATTCGCCCAAAAGCAGAGTATATTTGATGATTCTTGACTACTATTTGTAATAAGATGGTGAGCTGGCGCATCCTTTATCCTTATAAATCTCTATAATTATCCTCAAAATTTCTGACAGATGTTCTAATGAGCACCCTCTTTCCCCGCCAATATGGTATCAAAACCTACAAAAATCCTGGCATCGAAAGATTTCAGGATTTTTTGTTTTAACCGAAATCCAAAATTCTCATCAATTTCTATAAGATTAGTGAGTGATCCCGTGAATATAATTCTTAGCTCAGCAGTGTCTCATTAAGAAAATTAACAGGGTCTTTCATCTTTTAATTCGAATATCCATTTAAATATAATAGAATCATGCAATAGCAAGAATAGATCTGTTTTTTAACCCACAAATCTTATCTTAGTATATGAAACGCTCCAAATTTCTCCAGTTATTCTTAGGAATTATTTTATTCCTTAGCTCCATTAGGGCCAGTGCACAGACTGTTTTTGAAGGACAAATTATCAACAGAACATCAGAGGCGCCGGTACCCAATGTCAATATACGATTGGCAAGGGAAAGAATCACCGTTACGAGTAATGCGCAAGGATATTTCAGAATATCAAGCGCTGATTCTGTTGTGAATGATACGCTCATTTTTAGTTCAGTTGGCTATCAGACTTTTAAACTCCTCACCAGTGTCTATCAAAAGAACAGCTTCATTTCCCTGGTACCGACTACGACTGCGCTGGAAGAGGTCAGTATTACGAATGAAAAACTTAAAATTGTCCGTTTAAATAAATTTAACCTAAGCGATATTAAGGAAGACCCGCCTGGAGTGAAGACGGATCCTTTTCTGCCAGTGGTCACCTACCCCTTTTCGCCCAGGAATCGTTTTTTCGCTAAATTATTTACCGCCCCGCAGGGAAATGTGGTACTGACCAGGGTAGATCTGGGAAGAAGAGAATTAGATGAGACAAAGTATCCGGACAAGCCTCTAGTGACTTCTCATATCAAAACCCGTTTTTTGCTTCACGTCCTGTCTGTAGATCCAAAGACCAGCGCGCCAGATAAGTTGCTATTCAGTAAAATCATTAACCTGACGGATAAAGCGCTCTGGGTTGAACTGGATCTTCGCAAAGACAACATCATCATCAACCTTGCTGAGTTTTACATTGCAATAGAATGGATGCACATTCCATTCAACGAGGTCATCAAGCTATTTTACTCGCCAAAAGTACGGAAGGTCACAAAAAAAGGAAACCAGGTACTGGAAGATGTATCAGAATACACAACGCTTTATGAGCCCGCCCTGATCGAATATAAAAAGAAAAAACCGACAGTATCCTGGATTAAAAATCATGAAAACAAATGGCAGCGCTATGATTCGGAAATTTCAGATCAGAGCCGTGAAATTGCCTTGTCGGCCACTATAAGCTACTGAGACATGAAGACACTATTTACATTTCTGCTGCTGGTGTTTGCAACTAAGATTCATGCCCAGGATAAATTAAACTTATTTCACATCGTCGACAGCCATACCAAATTACCCATTCCAAGCGTCTCGGTGTCCATCATCAGAGCGAGGCTAGCCATTAATACAGAAAAAGATGGCATATTTAGTATTCCGGGCGACTTATCAGCGATGCGGGACACCATTATTTTTGCTGCTCAAAACTACCGGGTCTTTAAGTTCCCTATCCGGGAACTAGAGGGGCAGGACAGCATTCAACTGGTCAGAGTTGCTCTTTTGGCACCTCCAAAACAATCGATATCCAAGCTAGATACGTTACTAAATGATTTCGATTCGAGCGACATCGAGCATTATGCTGGTATAAATGAGAGAGCCACTTCGTTCGAATGGTTGCAGCTTGCTCAGCGATTTGATTCACCTAAGATTGGCGGTGTTTTGAAAAATGTCTCTATTTATCGCCTTGTATTTAACTTGAATAGCGAAGGACAAATGGACTATGCGGGTATGGAATACACCAAATTCCGAGTAAGGATCTACGGATTGGACAGCCTGACCCGTGGACCCGGCCGGGATTTGTGTTCGAAAGTGATAGAGGCAAAAAGCAATGGTAGGAGACGCATAAAGATCAACTTAACGGATCTTAACATCATAATTCCTGATCCAGAGTTTTTTGTTGCTGTAGAATGGGTCCGGGATTTTCACAACATGGGCTATGTGAGACTAAATAATGCGGATGGCCTAACTACGGACAGGATGATCAATTATCGGCCCGCCATCGGAATATCTCCTGTGAAAAGGAATAACTTAAACATATGGGGTATGAATTTCAAAAGAGCATGGCTTCCGTATACCTATTTTTCACCCGACTTTACCGACCTAGCCATAAAGGCTGAAGTGAGCAAATAAAGATTTTTCAACTGAAAAAATTATTGGCAAAGAACCCGGAATGAGACTAAATCTTTTTTTTATTTTGTTCTACGATATTTTTTTCTAGTTTTGCAGACCATAAAAAAGCCTCCTTAGCTCAGCTGGTAGAGCAACTGACTTGTAATCAGTAGGTCATTGGTTCGATTCCGATAGGAGGCTCTTTAAAATCCTAAACCGACCTTACTTTTGGTAATTCAAACCAATTTAATTTCATAAAGCTGGAAACATCTTATTTACTTTCCGGATCACCTTTTCAACTCTTGATCGTTTGCTTTCTTTCTCAATCCCATTAATTCTTGATAGTAACATATTGACGAAAACAACATTATTTTTGGCATTTATAACTGGTAATGCATTTTCAGCATACATAGGCAATTGATTATCTGGACTTTTCAGCAAACGCTCATTCAACAACGAAAACGCATCTTCGCTATATTCTTTAATTACACAGAGCTTTATCATAATACCCACACAATGATCATTAGTGATAACTGAGCCTTTATCAGCAACGGCTATTATTTTAGGTAATGCTTCGTAAATTACTTTAGGTTTAATGGCTACAATCGTATCTAAAGCCGTCATTGCACCCCATTGTAGGCGATTATTCTTACGATCTAACAAAGCGATCAAGGCTGCACTAAAGCCTGCTATCAATTCCGGTTTTATGGCGCCTATTTCATAAATCACCTTTATACAGTCGCTCTGAATATCCCTATTTTTATGATCAAGGTTTTCGATCAACTCTTCAATTGCTTTACTATCGTTGGCTTGCACAATAGCGCTGGCCAGTTCCTGATTAGGCATTTCATCACGTCGCCCTAATGAATGGGCTAGTTTATCTATTATACTCATATATTGAGGTAGTCTTCGTACTAATGTCGAGATAATATCTATTTCGGTCAAGTCTTAAATAACCTATTTTTTTCTTTGCCCCATGTTTAAACAAGTGTTTGTTGCATTGCTAGTCGTTTTTTCGATTAGTGTTCGGGCACAAGAGCGTCCCGCTGCTTATGCCTTAGATGAAGAATTTAACATCTGCTATATTGGATGGACCGGTGCTGAGTTGCTGACCTACCCCGAAAGATCAATGAAGGAGAAGTAATAGAATCCTGATCAGAAAGAATTAACCTACAAAGAGCGCAAAGAACGAGTAAAATACTCTTGGGATGGTAAAATTGCCAGTCAAATAATTGAGATGAAATAGAAAATGCCGCTTTTTGGCGGCATTTTATGTTGTTTAATATAACGAGTTACTATTTACTTACTGGCTGAAACACCTTATTATCTTTATTTCCACCGGAAATCAAATAAGCCATTAGATCTTTTAACTCTTCTTTATTTAAGCTGTTGATCATACCAGGCATCATCACCGACAGTTCAGACACTAAGGTTTTAACGATATCACTTTTCTTAATCTCACGAAGCGTTTGAGGTGAAAAAGGATTCTGCGACACGTAAATTTTGTCTTTAGTTTCTTTTTTAAATCTTCCAACAATAGAGCTACCGTCTTTTAAATTGTAAATTTTTGCAGCGTATTGGTCTGAAATAACCTTGCTTGGTGATATAATAGATTCCAAAATGTCCTTTTCTGAAAATCTTGTACCTAAATGGGTAAGATCAGGTCCGACAGAACCACCCTCTCCTCCTGTCGCATGGCAAGAACTGCATAATGTTGCTGCAAACATCATCTTTCCATTAACATAGTTTCTTCCAATCAAACTGTCTTTTACAACAGCCAATGCATCATCTAGTTTCCAATCTTTACCCGGTCCTTTTGGCTGCACTATATCAACTAATTTAAGCTGTTTATTATCTACCAAACCATCGCCAGAAAGCTTATTATAATTAGCAAATTGTTCTTTTGGCACATTGGCTAGCGCCTTTTTTCTTGCATCATCAATAAAGCCGATGTAACTGTTTCCACCTTTGTATCCAAAGGCTTTGTAAAACCATTTAAAGTATTTAGTGCGCAATGCTGGTGTCCATCCCTTTTTAGCTTCACTTAATGCAACAGCATAATAAATTTGCTGTGCAGGAGGTGTTTTAGCTAGCATTTTAGCAATATCTAATCCATACTGAGGATTTTTTAAGATTAGATCTGAAGAACTTGTAAATTCTTTTTGATCCAAAGTCTCATCCTTGGCAGCGTCAATTATAGCCATAGTTTTAGTTACCACTTGCTCATCGCCAATGTATACCAGAATTTTGGTCATGAAACGATTAATTTCGTTACTCTTAGCAGGGAAATTAGCATTCAGATACTTGCTTAACTTAATGCGATCAGCAGGTTGCGGTTTACCTGTACGCAGTACTGTTAATTCAATGGTTCTTAACAAGTCCATTTTCTGAGCATCATTTAAGGATAAGTAATTGATTCCCATTAAATTACTCAGCATTTTACTATTTAACTCCTTACCCCCATTTCTGGCCAATGCAACGGTTGCTTGTATCAACGCAATTGGATCTTTTTCGTTTAGTGCTTTCTCTTGCCACTCAACAACCGGCTGATGCTCAACAGCAATTCGTGCTGCGTAACGGATAAAACGATCTTTGTTATTTAAATTTGGCCAGGCTAATTTCAGTGCGTCTGGATTTGGCGCTCCTTGAAACTCTTCTAGTTGTTTCCTTAAATTACGCGCTTCAATATTGCTTGCAGATGAATTGGAAGTCAACGCATCCTTTGGCAGAGTGTTGTCGCCATAATAAACACGATAAAGGTCAGACTCTAAACCACGGCCACCTGTTAAAAAGTATAATGCACCATCTGGACCAATTAAACCATCGGTAAGTGGCAAAGGTTGTCCCGATAAAAACTCTTCAGCTACTGTTTTATAAGAAGATCCATCAGGGATGAGTTGAACTGAATAGATGATACCAAAAGTCCAATCGAAAGCCAATAAACCACGACGATATTTCTCTGGGAAACGTGCGTTATAGCTACTAACTAGATTTGTTGGAGATCCTTGTCCGATATTTAAGATTGCAGGTAAGTTATCAACATAGCTTGGTGACCAGTTGGTATTTCCAGAGCGCCAACCGAATTCGCTCCCGCTTGTAGAATGTGAAATTCTGGTTGGTTTGTACCATGGCATTCCGAAATCCCATTCCATATCTCCATCATATACAAACATTTCGCCATCCTCATTAAAAGCAAAGTCGAAAGGATTTCTGTATCCTCCGCTTATTAACTCCCATTTCTTTCCTTCAGGATCAGTCTTCATTACAAAGGCACCTGGAGCGAAACGATCTGTGGCATGGCCATTAGGATCTTTTAATGTAGCAAGAGCATTATCTTCTTGCCAGGTTTTAGGCAATCGGTAATTGTCCATTTCCGGTATATCGGTATAATTTCCGGCTAACATGTAGATTGACTTTTTATCTGGCGAAAGCACAATGCTATGTGGGCCGTGCTCACCTTCTCCGGTTAACCCTTTTAGCAAGGTAACTTTATCAAACTGGTCGTCGCCATCAGTGTCTTGCAGGCGGTAAAGACCACTTCCGCTTTTAAATTTGTCATCACTATTGTGATTAACCATTACGTATAAACTGTTAAAGGCATAAAGCAAGCCATGAGCGTATCCCATTCCTACTTTAGATACTGTTGAATCTCCTACAATCAGTTTTTCTACCTTAACCTTTACTTTAGTGCTATCAGAACCAATTGGAGGGATTTCAAGTCTATATAAAAACCCGTACTGATCGGAAGTGATAATGCGTCCTTTATCATCAAAAGCCATAGATACCCATGAGCCGGTTTTACTCGCTGATGGGCTATATAAGTGCTCTGCTTTAAAGTTTGGTAGAAGTTTTAACTTTTCGACCTTAGGGCCAGGATTGTACTTTTGAAAAGTGGTGAAGGAAACACCTATTAAAATGAGCAGTAAAAGTGATACAGACAGTTTAACAGATCTATTTCTGTTTGATTTCATACGTAAAAAAGCTTATTTGGTTATTTGTGTATAGCAATTATATAGTAAAAACTTCATATTGGCAACCTGTGCTGTCCTGTATCAAAACAAGGTTGGGACATTTTGTGTTTTTTGATATTAAAATCTATCCATATACATTCTAAAAGACTACATGGAGTTCCCAACACATATAACGAAATTAATACTTGTACTTTTTGACAAAACGGCTAGCTTTATGAAAGCAACCAAATATCGACATGAAGAATTACTGCAAGTACCTTAATATAAGTGAATTTGAAAAAAACTGGGGTTTTTATGTCAACACCGTGGGCTCAGCAAGAGTAGAACCTAATAAAAACTACCCAAACAATCGTCAGCATCCAATAGACCATTCCTTTACCTGGGACAAAGGAAGGATACTTGACGGCTACTATATCGTTTTTATTACGAAGGGAGAAGGTTTACTTGAATCAGCAAAAACCAAGGCCTACAACATTCAAGCCGGTACTTGTTTCCTCTTATTCCCCGGAGTATGGCACAGATACAAACCACATCCGCAGCATGGATGGGAAGAATACTGGGTTGGTTTTAATGGGACTTACCCTGATGAATTGATGAAAAAAGGAATCTTTACCGCCGACAATCCCTTTATTGATGTTGGCCATAATGAAGATTTACTTCAGCTATTCCATACACTAATTAAAACCGTTTCTGCTGCTGAGATTGGCTATCGACAAATTGTTTCAGGCATTACTTTGCAAATTTTAGGATTGGTAAACGCTGTATCAAAGTTTAAAACACCTGATACAGGAAACCAGTCGAAACTGATCTCGAAAGCTAAATTCCTATTGCAGGAATCCATTGAGAATCCGGTGAATTTAGAAGAAATGGTTAAAGAATTGCCTATGGGATATTCGAGATTCAGAAAGATTTTTAAAGAAATGACGGGGCAATCGCCAAATCAATACCATCTTAATTTACGATTAGATAGAGCAAGAGATTTACTAACCTCTACCACTCTAACCATTAACGAAATAGCTTACCAAACCGGCTTTGATTCTATATTTTATTTCTCCCGCTTATTTAAGAAAAAGAATGGATTACCCCCAAAAGAATATAGACAAAACAAGCTATAATTTAGAGTAGATTAATGGGTTTTGCTGATCATCATTTAGCAAATCTCCAATTTTCAATTTCGCAACTTGATCATCAGATAAAATGTTCTGATTTCCATTAAAAACAGCTCCATCGGGCATATAGGCACAAGTCATTGCCCTACGAAAACCGCTTGTCATATTGGACCCTGCCCCATGTATGGTTAAACCGTTATGAAAAGAGCAACTCCCCGCTTTCATAGGAACAGACACTGCATTTGTTGAAAGGAATTGCGGATAGAATTTAAAAACCTCATCCATATTTTTCCCTATTCCCGGGTTTTCAAAAGTGGTAGTATGGCAAGAGCCGGGAATGAAATACAAACAACCGTTTTCAGGAGTGGCATCATCCAACGCAATCCAGATAGACAGGGCCCTACGATCTGAAAAAGACCAAAATGGGGTATCTAAATGCCAGGACGTCGGATTTGCCCAAGGTCGCTTTACTAATGCCTGATCGTGCCATATCCGTACCCCATCGCATCCTGCTAAATCAGAAACCATTTTCCCAAGACTTTCGTTCAACATCAATTCTTTTACTTTTTCATTGGTTTGCCATAGGTTAAGCATTTGATCAAACACCTTCCCGAAATAGTCGGCGTCTTTATTAATTCCATCATCCTCTCCTGTTTTTGTTTCTTTACCTGGAAGCTTTCTTCCACCTCGCTGCTCCAATGCTTCGGTAACTGACTCACGCCAAAGCGCCAGTTCTTCTTTATCTAAAAAATCTTCAATAAGCAGAAAACCATGCTTGCGGTATTCTTCAATCTGCTGTGGTGTGATTTGTGTTTTCATTTATTTCGAAGTCTATATTTTAACAGTTCTAGCTTGATTATTGAAGCCGGTTAATTTGCGTTAATGGCGTTGGTCAAAAAACACACCGCTTACAGCAGCGTTTTCACCCCTTACATGGTTTACTCGGATTCTTACACTCCCCCTATAGTTAAAAACCAGATACTTTCCTTTTTGAAAATTCTTTATTAGCTGAACAGGGGCTATAAGATTGAGTGTTTTTGCATCAAATACCTCTACCGCCGATCGCCTTTCTTTATCATTCCAATCTAAAAAATACAAAGAAATCTGATGTAACTGCTTGTCATTGGCCTCAATATCCATTGTTATCGTTTGTTGCGTTGGATTAGGATCTTTAGTAATTACAGCACCAAGATTTTGGTGAGTTCCTAAAGTATCACTTAGCAAAGTATTGTTAACAGGAAGCTCTAAATGAACATTCGCTTCATTTCTTAAAGTTACTGATGATAAATACGCAGGCAATTTTTGTAGATGTTTTCCATCTCCTAGTTGATTAAACAAAACATAACCTTCATTACCATAGCTGTTCTTCCAATTTCCTGAAGTTAAACTATCCTGTTGAAACGTGGTAATAGCATAAGTCCATGGCAAATCTTCAGCTAACTTCCGTTCAATAACCTTTTCATAAACAATCTTGTATTCATATTTTCCTGGCAGCAGATTATTTACATTTAAGTAGCCGTTTTTGATTTGAATTGTTTTTGAAGTCGAGCCTCTTTTCGCATCCCAGATAAGCTTTCCGTTCAAATAAAGTGATTTTACTGTATTCCCACCTAATGGAATAACAACTCGTTGGGCTTTTGTGTCTTTAGGTATCCTAATGCTTGTTAATCCGGTTTTCACATTAAAATCAGCAGAAATTACCCCCTGCAAAGTTGGCGTACTTCCACTAACAAAAGATATAGTGTCTCCCAAATGTGGAACAATTTCAAAAACTTTAAATCCAGGTTCCAATGGCTTAATTCCTAATACTTCTTCTGATAACCATTTAACCACACCACTACTCCAAGGATGTGTGAGACTAGTATATCCACATTGATTATTGGGTGGAGCATCATTTTTTCCAAGTATTGAATTCCAGCTTGGGCGATACACTTCAAAAAATGTTGTCCCTCCATACTTTATCTGGCCACCCCAACAATCTTTAATTGAACTTATTGCATCATTATACCTGTCCATTTTTGCCATTGCGCCAATAATGAAATACTGGTTAAATGGAGAATAAGATAAGCGATTTACCCTATCTGTATAATTCCGACTATAAAACAGCATATTTTCCTTGGCCGTAGTAAGTCCTGTATTAATAGCGTCAGCCGATGCATGAAGTCCAAAATCATTAGGCCAGCTTTTGTCCTTTCTTTGCTCATCTATTTTTTGAAGTGCATAACCTGTATATTTCTTTGCCAAATCTACTTTACCAATCTGATTCATTAAGTGTCCAAATTCAATCCATGAACGTACACTAAGCATAGAATAAGCATGCTGTGCTTCGACAGTATTTGGATTTTCGAAACCTGCACCCAAACGCTCATCCCAGCCAAAGAAACCTAGCTTAGGCGATTGCCCATAATGCTGAAAGGCCAGGTCTAGTTTCTTACTGGCATTATCAATATATTTCAGCGCAAACTGAACATCACCCGTATAATTTATATAATCAATAAGACTTAAAACCCAGTATAAGGAATAACTTAAAATACCGTTATTCAGATCGGCTGTATTTACAATATTGGTTTTTACAAAATCGTAATTACCAAAAGCTACCATAGATGCGGCTTGCGACGGATAAGCATCTCCTGTCCAGGAATGCCTGTCACTTCTTTCCATTAAGATCGCCCCAAAATAATCCTTCTGAAGGTTTAACTTAACATTATACGCGCCTGTATACCATATTCTGGTAAGTTCTAGATCACTACATGAAAAACTACCCTGGTAATTGACAGGTTTAACCTGACAAACCAAGCGGAGGTTCTTAATATGCCATGTTTGTTTATGCGAAAGTACATGTATCCAACCAAACCTTACTCCTTCATAAAGCTCCGGATTTAATTCCAATCGGTAAGTTTGGCCATGCTTAACAGGAGTTAGCGTTTTAACGGGATGCACCGCCCCACTATTTACAATTGATGGCTCATTGTATTCGCTAATACTCATGGTTATGCTATCCACTAAATCCTCCGACTCAAATTCTAGCCAACCAGCATTTGTTTGTCCGAAGTCGAAACGGATAACCCCTTCCCCATTTACCACAATAATATCCTTCTGTTTAAACCCATCCATATCGAAACTACCAGGAGTTGAGGTTGTCCAGCTAAGCGGTTTCAAGTTATAACTTTCCAGCCCATCAGATGCCTTAGGATTATCCCAACTGTAATTGAAAATCGGATCAGGAGAAAACGGTTTTAAGATGCTCGTCTTTGTTGCGGTATTTGGCGGGTAAATATTGTTTTGTGCTAATGCATGTTGCCCAAAAACCTGACAAAGCATCAAAAAAGCAACTGTAAAAAAAACACGTGCAAAATAAATCATATGAAGCTACCCCTTTTAATCTGGTGAAATCTAATTTGGTTTGAAAACGAAGTTACACCTCAGTGTTTGGAATATTATTACCATTAACTGGCTATTCTTTACACTTTTTGGCACCACTCAATAATTCAACAATAGATCGCATTTTCCATAAAGGGTTTTCATCGCAAAAACCCCTTTTTGAATCTGACACAAAAATATTCCAAAAACACCTTTATCACTAAAAATCAATAGGTTAAGTCACAAGAAACGACTATTTAAATACATTTGCTAAAATTTTATTTTGGGGATACGATAAAAGGTGATAGCTAACCTCGATAAACCTAGAATGTACTTAAAATGAAAAACATAAATTTTTGAATAATTAAATAAACTAAAAAACACTATGAAAGCAGAATCAGCTATAAATTTTAGAGCTTACCAGGGGGGATTTTTCAAAACGCTCATATCACCCACAGAAACAGATGGCGATATGGCATTAATAGAGATGACCTTACCTCAAGGTGTAGAGCCGCCAACACATAAACACACAAAAGAAGATGAAACCTTTTACCTCCTCGATGGAGAAATGACTTTTCAAGTTGGAGACAAAGTAATCCATGCGAAACAAGGAGAAGCCATCTTTGCGCCCAGAATGGTTCCGCACCGTTTTGTGATTAACACAACATCTGCAAGATTTCTTACACTGATTACCCCAGGAGATTTACATAACTATTTTCTAGAGTTCAGTCAACCACAAGAAGGAGAACCAAAGGTGGTTCGACCGGAAGGCCCACCACCTGCAGACTTAGTAGCAAGAATAGCAGAGCAACTTACTCAAAAATATAAGATCTTCTTCGCATAAAGAGGCTTAACAAACAACTGCATTCGAAGAGTTAAAAGAGGGTGATGATACCCTCTTTTAATTACCAGCCCTTAACAGCGCCGCCTTTAAATTCCTTTTCTGCAGCTTTAGCTACTTCATCAGACTGATATGCCTTTACAAAATTCTGTATCTCTGCTCTGTTTTTATCTTCTTCTCTTGTAACTATAATATTTACGTATGGAGATTTTTTATCTTCTACAAAAAGTCCATCACGTTCTGCAACTAATCCAACCGGAGTAGCAAAAGTGTTATTGATGACAGCAATAGTTACATTCTGATCATCCAATGCTCTTGGCAATTGAGGTGCCTCAAGTTCAACAATTTTAAGTTGTTTTGGATTTCCTAATATATCATTCACCGTTGGCAACAGCCCAACTCCATCTTTTAATTTCAACAGATTTGCGCTTTGCAATAACAACAATGCTCTTCCACCATTTGTAGGATCATTCGGAATGATGATAGTACTACCATCCTTAAGCTCTTCGATCTTTTTAATCTTTCTTGAATAACCGGCAAGAGGGTACACAAAAGTGTTACCTACGATTGCAAATTTATAACCACGTTGTTTTGATTGCACCTCTAAGTATGGGCCGGTTTGGAATGCGTTTGCATCAATATCTCCTTGATGAAGTGCTTCATTAGGCATCACATAGTCATTAAATCTGATCAGTTCTACTTCCAATCTGTATTTCTCTTTGGCTACCTTTTGCGCAACCTCGGCAACAACATATTCCGGACCAGACTCGACCCCTACTTTAATATGATTTGGTGTAGTTTTTTTTGAATTACCACCGCAGCCAAATAAGCTGAAAGAGGCTGCAATTGCAACGAAGGCAAGTGCTTTAATTTCTATTTTCATGAGTTTTTTTAATAAGTTATTTTCTATGATCCACTTTCTTGGCAATAAAATCACCGGTAAACTGTATAAAGAATACCAACGCTACAAGTGAAACCAATACAGTATTCATTACGGTTACATCGTACCCTACATATCCGTATTGATATCCTATCTGGCCTAATCCACCCGCTCCAACAGCTCCTCCCATTGCCGAATACCCAACAAGAGTGATCAGGGTAATGGAAGCCGTATTAATTAAAGATGGAAGTGCTTCGGGAAGCAAGACTTTGTAAACGATTTGAAAGGGAGTTGCTCCCATAGCTCTGGCCGCCTCCACTAAACCATGAGGAACCTCAATTAAGCTATTCTCTACCATACGCGCAATAAAGGGGGCAGCTCCAATACTTAGCGGAACTAAAGCTGCTTCCACACCGATTGAGGTACCAACCAGCATTCTTGTAAAAGGTATCATCCAAACAATCAGTATAATAAATGGAATAGATCTGAAAACATTTACAGCAACTGACACGGTATTATTAAGTCCCCTGTTCTCTAACACTTGGCCCTTTCTAGTCAAAAATAGCATCACACCTGTAGGCAATCCAATAACAAAACCGAAAAAACCAGATACAAAGGTCATGATGATTGTTTCCCAAGCTCCCTTAAACAACATCAAAATCATTGATTCAGACATACCCCAACTCCTCCACTCTTATTTGTTTGTTATTATAAAATGCTAATGCCTTTTGATGATTTTCTTCTGTGCCTGAAACCTCCACTACCATTGCGCCAAATTTAACGCCCCCGGCATATTCTATTTGCGCATAAATAATGTTGTTATCTAACTCAAACAAACGGCTTACTTCGGATAAAACAGGATCATCTGCAGATTGCCCCGTAAACTCTAATTTCAATAGCGGCTTTCTATTTACTTCTTTTTTTGCACTTAATCTTTCCAGGTATTCTGCCGGAATATTAATCTTTAAAGATGATGCTATAAATTCTTTAGTAAGATCTGTTTTTGGATGTGCAAAAATCTCGCTTACAGATCCTTGCTCTATCAGTTCACCACCGCTAATCACAGCAACCTGATCGCAGATGCTTTTTACAACATCCATTTCATGCGTAATTAGCAAAATAGTGATGTTTAGTCGCTTATTAATATCCTTTAATAAATTAAGGATAGACTTTGTAGTTGCAGGATCTAGTGCACTGGTAGCTTCATCGCATAAAAGCACTTTAGGATTGCTAGCCAAAGTACGTGCAATTGCTACACGTTGTTTTTGTCCGCCCGACAAATTTGCCGGATAATCATTGTGCTTTTCTTCCAGGCCAACCAATGCCAATAACTCAGAAACTCTGTCCTTAATTTCTTGTTTTGGTAATTTATCCAACTCCAAAGGGAACGCTATATTCTCGGAAACTGTTCTGGAAGATAACAGATTAAAATGCTGAAAGATCATTCCAATTTGTCTTCTTTCCTTAGCCAAATCAGATGCTGATAAATCCATGAGATTCTGCCCATCTACAATAACTTCGCCCGAAGTTGGTCTTTCTAACAGATTAACACAACGAATTAACGTGCTTTTACCAGCCCCAGAAGCTCCTATCACCCCAAATATCTTCCCTTTAGGCACAGTTAGTGACACCTTTGACAAGGCAATAATTTCCCTGTTTTTCTGGTGAAACTTCTTAGTTATATTTTTTAATTCAATCATTAAACTTCTCGCAGTTTAGAACTACCTTATTTATACACAATAAAGTTTGCTGCAAAAGTAAGAATAATCATTAATAGTCTAGTATATTAATAGACTTTTACATTTAATACACTTATTTAAAATGCTTCGTCAATCAATTCTTTATTTATGAATGATCCTGATTTTGTACCAGCTGCCGCTGCAACAGATACCGAACGAGCCATTGTTGTATTGTCTCCTGCTGCATAAATTCCAGGGATTGTAGTTCTTTGGAGATCATCAACCTGAATAAAACCTTGTTCATTAATCTCACAACCAAATTGTTCAGGTAATTCAGAATGCTGCTTATATCCTATTTTGGCAAAGATTGCAGTAACTTTTTGCTTGCTTCCGTCTTTAAAAACTATTTGCTTAACATAGCCCTCATGATGCTCAATTTCAGCAATCTCAGTTTCTATGATCTCGATATTGTGTTGCTTAATTTTATCTTTTTGCTCTGGCCTTAGTGTAGATTTTCCATTTGTAAACAGTGTAAGGTCCTTGGTCCAGTTGCTAATTAATCGGGTAAATTCAAAAGCAATGTCCCCATTTACGATCAATCCAATTGTGTCATGCTTAACTTCATAGCCATGACAATATGGGCAGTGGAGAACAGAAATACCCCAACACTCAGCAAAGCCTTTTATGTCCGGCATCTGATCACTTAAACCTGTAGCAAACAACAACTTCCTTGTAGCAAATGATGCTCCACTTTGGGTATTTATTATAAAACCGTTTTCTGTTTTTGAGCCACTAAGAACAACATCTTCACGAAAAGACACGGTATTATACTTTAACACCTGATACTTTGCCGCCTCCGCTATCTGCCTGGGCGTTTGCCCATCTTGAGTTATAAAATTATGTGAATGTGGCGTTTGCCTGTTGCACGGTTTTCCTCCATCAATAATCAATACGTTTCTTAACGAACGCCCCAAAGCCATTCCGGCAGAAAGCCCCGCATAACTACCTCCAATTATGATTACATCAAATTCTTTACTGTCTTCCATCATTATTTATTTATGTATAAAAAATGTACTGCTGTTTATTACAGACAAAATTAAACACAATATTTATTAATGCAACACAGTTGCAAATAAAGAATGTTAGCAGAATCTCATTTTTTACCTAAAGTAATTAGTTTGAGGTACTCTTTTTCAAAGACTTGCTTCCTAATATGTTGTATCGGATAGCAAAAGCCTGCTGACTGTCAATTACACCATCAACATAGTGGAAAGATAAAGTAAACTGACCTTCGATACCTTTATATATTTTTGGTCTCCAGCTTAAATCTGTTCGGTTGTAAGTTTTAGCAGTATAGAATTTATCTCCAAACGTTAAATGATGCCCCTCTCCTTTGTAAAAAGAGTTAGTAATACCAAACCTATGGTACTCCGCAAACATTTCTAACAACAATCCTTTTGGTGTTTTCCATCCACCTACACTACGTTCACGTTCAAGCGACATTAACCCTCCTGCATTGATTGTTAACGAATCTAAGAACGTTTTATGGCCAAAATCTAATCCAGCTTTAACGGCAATTGCTCCGTTATCTTTAATGTGATCGCCAGGAATATCTATGGCAGGTCCTGCATCGTGCAACATCATCGCATAATGAGAAATAAAGAACATGTCTTTTTTATACCTTCCAGATAACCCAAATATGAAATTCTCTCTTGCAGTTGCAGTCTGGCGACTAGTCCAGTCAATAAACAACAACTGTTTCCAGTTTTCATTTTCAAACTTAAGCAACATACCTTCTACATTTGGTCGGTAGTAACTTAGTGTATCATTTAAAACTGCTCTCGGGAAATCAGAGAGTAATTCTCGTCGTGGAAACACCCCCATATTGAAATTCCAATTTTGCTTAATATACTGGTAGTAAACAACAGGCTCAATTTTATCGGTAAATTTTGAAGAACCGAATTCATGAAGTGCATTAAATCCTACTCTAATTCGGTGAGTGCTATCCAATAATAATCCAATTTCAGGAGAAAACCTTAATCCAAATATAGTTTGAGAAAATCTATTTGATCTGGCGTATTCCCTATTATCTGCAAAGGTGTGGATATTGATGTTTCCTTCAACTTCCTGGGCATAGATTTTTGTTATAGCAGATGACAATAGAATAATAGTCAGCAGAATTTTAATTCTCATAATGGTTTTAAGGTTTGATTTATGGTGTTATTTCCCGATAACACGGGTAAACTTCTTTGCTTCAATAACACAGGCAAATATTAGATAAAATAGTGTCATTTTAAAACTTAATATAAGTTTATTATAACATCTGGAATAAACTATGAAAATTGCTTAATTAACTTCTGACAATTGAAATTCCTCTTTCGGCAGGCCTTCAACCACATTAGCCTGTTTCTTTTTTACCATAACACTTACACGATAAACAAAAAAACAACAGATAGCAATTATTACAGAAACCACCAAACCTAAAGTACCATAATTCTCAAGTGGACTTGTGTTACTTTTTTGAGTAACGATCAATCCGGCACACAATGCTGCAATGCCACCAGCCATCTGTTGAAGTGAAGCATTAACACTCATAAAAGCGCCTCTATCTTTCATATCAGGTATACTCATTGTGAGTGTGGTTGCCGGAATCATTCTACTCATAATCCCCATAAACAACACCATATTAATTACCACAATCTGCCAAAGTGGAATGGCTGCCAGGTTTGTATAAATCAAAATCATAACGATTGCGAGCGCAGATCCGGCCGTAAACAGCATAAACTTATCAACCTTATCACTTAGTTTTCCAATCAGAGGCATTACGATAATAGAAGCAACACCGGTAAACATGAACACTATTGGTAACTGATGAGGCGTAATTTTTATATTATTGATTAGAAATGCACTACTAAATGGCATCAGCATAAAGCCCCCTATGCTTAAAAAAGCGGTAGCAATGAAACCTGTTTGATAAGATTTGTTCGAAACGGCATGCCATAGATGCAAAAAAGCACTTTTATCAGATTGTAATGCCAGGTGCTTATCAATTGGCTTAATCTTTACGATAATGAAGATGGCTACAACAACTGCCAAAACAACTATCATTAAAAATGAAGAATGCCAGCCCCATAAATTGGCAAAATAAAGGCCTATTGGGATACCTAAAACCTGACTTGCGGCAAAAGCCATCTGCACAAACCCCATCACTCTGCCGCGCTGATTAATCTCAAAAAGATCGGCCATAATTGTCATGGAAATTGCACCAATAACACCTCCAAATAATCCTGTTATTATTCTGGCCCCTAACAACATATAATATGTGGTTGACAAAGCACAACATAAAGTTCCCACAATAAATCCTACGTAAAAGAACAGAAGTAGCTTCTTTCTATCAAACTTGTCAGCAAAACCAGCAGCCAGTATTCCTGATGCTCCTGCACTAAACGCATAAGATGAGACCACTAATCCGAAACCTTTTGGAGTGATTGCCAATGATTTCATTAAGTAATCGCCCAGAGGTGCGAGAACCATAAAATCAAGTACTATTGTAAATTGAAGTAAAGCCAATAATGCAATTACCAATTTCTGATAATTACTAAAGGGTAAAATTGTATTAGTAGAGGATTGTTCCATAAGTTTCTTTAATTTAAATCAGTTCTTCGCATTGATATCCATTTTTTGAAACCAGATGAATTACCTCTTCTAATTTCAATACCGGAGAAACAATACGCAGCACGCAATCAACATCCTGTTGATCAATTGTCCATTGTTTGATTTTGTGCTTTTCCATTACTTTGGCAATAAGACTTTTATCGTCAGCCGTCTGAATGTTTGTTTTAAAAAGCAAAATATCTTTAAAATCTGGTTCCATAGGTGTATTATTTTTTCAGTGCTTTCAACACCAGCTCAAAAGTGTCCCAAAGTACTTTATCTGTTAAAACGAAAGGTCTTCCGCCAATGCTGCTTCCATCAAAATGAAACCTCACAAGGTTATATAATGGAGCAAAAGCAACTGACCAATAAACTTCTAATTGCATCTCATTAATTTCGCCCTTCTTTATCGCATTATGCATGAATTTGCCAAGAGTTATTTTGAAATTACTCACTATCGTTCCATATACTTCTTCCTGATAGGTAGAAGTTCTTAGTTGTTCAAGAAACTGAGCCGTTATCTTGTTTTCGAGCATACATTTTGCCCTATTTTTCCATTGCTGTTTTAAGCCAACTTCAAAAGACACCTCCGGATCAAAATCTTCAAGCATAGCATTACTCATTCGCTGTGCCTCTTCCTTTGCTATTTGCAAAATCAGATCATCCTTATCTTTATAATAGATGTACAATGTAGCTACAGATATTTCGCACTCTTTAGCCAACTTATTCATCGTAAAACCCTCAAATCCTATCCTCACAAGCAATTCCATTGCTTTCTGTCTCACCAGTTCTACCTTATTCAAATCTCTTGCTCGCATACGACTTTCCAATTTCCAGGACAAATATAAATGAATATTCATTCATTTATGAAATATATTTTAAAATACTGATCGATAGCCTGTTCAAAAAGGGGCTGCTATAGATTCTATAGAATAGCAAACTATTTTAACAATTCAGAAACATTTTCAAGATTTAAGTGTAGCTATATTAACTAACCAACTTAAACTCTGAAATCATGAAAACTAGAAATTTACTACCAGCTGTATTACTCGGTACACTCATTTTTAATGCATGCCGAAATACAGAAAATAGCACCACTAATACTTTGGCTGATTCTTCTATAGAACAAACAATGACTGATACTATGGCTGTAAACCGTGGTGAAGGAATACAATTCTTTTTAGAAAACGCAGCTATTGGCGGTAACATGGAGGTAGAAATGGGAAAACTAGCTGAATCAAAATCAACCAATCCCAGAGTTAAGGAATTTGCAGCCCGGATGGTTAAAGAACATACCAAAACAAATGTGAATTTACAGAAACTAGCTGATAAGAAAAAAATAAAAATACCCACTACTATTCCTTCAGCAGATCAAAACCACCTAAATGAAATAGCAAAATTGCCGGGTGCTGAATTTGACAAACACTATATGAGTATGGTAGTAAAAGATCATGTAAAAACTCTTGATTTATTTAAATCGGCAACAACTTCCGGAGATATAGATGTAAGAAGATTTGCAGCCAGAACCCTTCGTATGGTAGAAGATCATTATAAAGTTGCCACAGATTTAAGTTTTGACTTAAAATAAAAATAGAGAGCTGATTAGCTCCCTATTTTTATTTACTTTATTATCAAAGTGCATTAAAAACTACCTAGTTCAAGAATATCTCATCAACAAACAACCAGGCCGGCTCACCTTTACCAGGATGCCATAGGGGTAGCTTCTTAAAGTTTTTACCCACTATCTTTACGCAAGAAACATTGTGAGGTTCAAACTTTGCATCTAGCTTCACAAGTGCATTTCCTTCATCTTTGGCTGGCATTTGATTCTTTATAACCTTCAATAAACGAAGACTTTTTTTATCTGCACCACCCCAAATTTCTACTTCCTGAGGAAGCATAATGTAGGCAGGCACCTGTCTCATTACATTAAGTGTAACTGACTTTAAAGGTATTGGCTGTTTAAAGAACATGATGGTTTCCATATTATTTTCTCTAAAACCAATCCATTTCCCTGTATTCACATCATTCTCACCAAGTTGATTATCAATAAGCACCTTTGTCCCTTCAGATTTATACTTCTCGTTTGGCGGCAATAAAAAGGCTATGCTATCAGGCTTATAATTGCTCTGATAAAAGTTATAACTAATTGCATCGCTGCTGTACCATCCAACTTTATATGCTTTTGCTTTTAAAGTCGTAGTCTCTTTAATGATTACTTCCTTGTTGTACAATGGAGATTTAAGACTATCAGGCTCCGATCCATCAATAGTATACCTAATTTGCACGCCATTTACAGGGTGTTTAATCTGAAGTGATAACGAACTTTTAAAAATAGAAACATCAGTACTCAAACGAGGCTGATTCAATTTAACAGGACTTTTTCCGTCGTCCTTAAATCCACCTATAACTACCAATCCTTTACCCATCTTTTGCAATTGAGTAATCTCAGCTACACTCAATCCTGTATTCCACAAGGTCAATTCCTTAAGGTTTTTCATACCCGCAAGCTGTTTAACCGAATTGAAATTAACCTTAGTTCCTGATAGCGATAACGCCTTTAAATAGCTAAGCGTTTTTAAATGCTTGAGCCCATCGCCCTTAATATCCGTAAAGTTTAAGTTTAGTCGACGCAGATTTGCAAACTCCCCTATTGTCTTTAACTCTTCATCTTTAACAGGTAAATTATTTAGATTTAATGATACAATCTGCTTTTTAATAGGTGATAATTCCTTTATAGCTTCAGCTTTGTAAACACTTCTATTGTAAATATTTACTTCTAATGCAGGTGACACCTTATCGAGTGGATAAACAACACGATAATTGTTATTTAATTTCTGAACAGTTGCTTCATCAGCAGCTGAAAAATCATAGTTTTCCTCAGCAGATGAGACAGGGCCTAACAAATTAGCAGCAAGCACTCTTAGCGAATCATTTGCCGGCAGATCTAAAACTTTCTTCTTTAAATCAGCATTCCCTTTAATCCATAAAGCTAAAATAGCAGTTTCTTCAGTTGTCAACTGAGATTTACTCTTAGGCGGCATGTGCTTTTTATCATCAACAGGAAGATGTATTCTTTCTAACAACAAGCTTATTTCTGGTTTTCCAGGCACAAATAATTTACCCGTCTTTCCTCCTTTTAGCATCGACTTAGCATCGGTCAGAATTAAGCTGCCCTTTGCCTTATCTAAATTATGGCAGCTTAAACACTTCTCATTAAATATAGGCATGATTACGTCATCAAAAACAACAGCCTTATCAACTGGTACTTTTTCTTTCGCAGGCGTAACTGCTGCCAGAACAAAATTATCTCCATGAGTTAATGAAGCGCCATAATGGCCAGTAAGAATTAAGCATAAAACAGTAATAACTGCTCCAATTTTAGCTACGGGAGCCTTATACCATGCAGAATTTCTAGACCAATAGATAATTGAAGAAATAAAGACTATGCTTACTCCTGTCCACTTATGCCATTGCAAAGTACTACCACTGTATCCTTCTTCTTTCGATAGAAACAGCCCCATAACAACTGTTACCGCAGATAACAAAACTCCGGTTAACAATAATCCTGTGGTAAAATTCTGATATAGCTTTTCGCCAGTATACGATTCTTTAAAACGAAAGAATTCGAGAAGCATGGCCAGCATTAAAAGTACAATGGGAAAATGCAACACCATTGGATGCAACCTTCCTAATGGCTGTAACCAATATGGCACAGAAATCTTGTCGCCAAATACCAATAAGAAGACAATAAAAACGTTTAACGCAAATAATGCATTTTCTGTAAAACCCTTAAGCGTAATCTTCATAGAAACTTATACGCGGGTAAATTTATAAGGATAAACTTTTCCAGACGCCCATTGTGCCACATAAAGATTCTCATCATCATCTACGCATACATCATGCGGATTAAGGAATATTTTCTCTGCCTGAGACATTGGCTGTAAAACACCATCAGTATAAACCGGCTTGCTACCTCCAATATTAGAAACCACTTTATTATTCTTATCTAAAATGGTAACAAAGCCACTACCCTCTTTATTCAAATCTGGCGAACGCAATACCGCAGCATATAAATAATCATTTTTAATCACTGGCCTACAAACACAAGCTCCCGGAAGTGCAATTACTTCCTTTAAATTTCCGGCCATATCAAAGCGTTTAAAGCAATTACGGGTACGATCTGTGACTAACAAAGTTGCTTCGCCTTGTCTTTTATCGATACATACACCATGTGCATTATCCAGATTTTTTGTTTCCGTACCTCTCCCGCCAAAAAAGCTCAGCAGTTTACCTTCGGCATTATAATGCATAACATATTGCAGGCCGTAACCATCTGCAATAAAGAAATCGCCATTATCGGCAACAGCAACTTCAGTAGGTACAAATTCTTCATTCTTTTTATACACTCCGGTTTCCATCGGACAATCAAGTGTCATCAATATTTTCCCATCCAAGGTTGTTTTAAATACCTGATGTCTGTTTGTATCTGTAATAAAAAGAAATTCCTTGCTACCTTCTTTTGCAAGCGTTAAACCATGTGCTCCAGGAAATTCATGACCCCAAGAATCTAACAACTTACCCGATTTATTATAAATCAGCACATTATTTTTGGTCTCGTTTGTCAGCAAAATAATCCTGCCTTTCTTGTCCTGTACCATCTCATGACAATCATTTACCGGATTTTTTAATGGGTTCAGTTGTCCCCATTTATTATCCATAGTATAACGCATGTTGTTATGACCATATTCAGGTCCTTTTGATTGAGCTAATGTGTCCTTCATAATAAAAAATCCTGCAGAAACTGCCGCTGTAGTCTTAATAAATTCTCTTCTTTTCATAAAATATCGTTTATGCTATAATGTCTTTAATTACTTTACCCGCTACATCGGTTAATCTATAGCGACGGCCTAGATGTTTAAATGTAAGCTTCTCGTGGTTTAATCCCAATTGATTGAGAACGGTTGCATGAAAATCGTTCACATGCACAGGATCTTTTATAATGTTATACCCAAATTCATCCGATTCACCATACACCCCCGGTTTAATTCCACCACCTGCCATCCAAATACTAAAACAGCGCGGATGATGGTCGCGACCATAATTATCTTTTGTCATTGCGCCCTGGCTATAATTGGTACGGCCAAATTCACCTCCCCATATTACCAATGTTTCATCAAGCAAGCCTCTTTGTTTCAAATCAGTGATTAAAGCCGCCGATGCCTGATCAACGTCTTTAGCCTGACCTGCCATTTCATTAGGTAAATTACCATGCTGATCCCATCCCTGATGATACAGTTGTACAAAACGGACTCCATTTTCGCTTAACTTACGCGCCAGCAAACAATTGGCAGCAAAAGTTCCTGGAACCAAACAATCCGGCCCATAAAGCTTTATAATATCATCTGGTTCTTTAGAAATATCAGTAACTTCTGGAACAGCAGTTTGCATTCTGTATGCCATTTCATATTGCTGTACTTTGGCATTGATCTCCGGATCATTAAATTCCTGATACGAAATTTCATTCATCTCGGCCAGTTTATCAAGCATTTTTCTACGCTCAAATCTGTTCAGCCCTTCCGGATCTTTTAAATAAAGTACCGGGTCCTCGCCACTGCTAAACTGAACACCCTGATGTGTTGAATCCAGGAATCCGTTTGTCCAAAGTTTTGAGTATACACCCTGTCCATTACCCTTACCACGCGAAAGCAATACTGTAAAGGCAGGTAAGTTTTTATTTTCGCTACCTAAGCCATAGCTAAGCCACGCACCCATGCTTGGCCTGTTCCCTTGTTGTGCTCCGGTTTGAAAAAATGTTAGTGCCGGGTCATGATTAATCGCCTCAGTATGCATCGATTTGATGATGCAAATGTCATCTACAACCTTGGCTGTATGAGGAAACAGATCACTAATCCATGCTCTTGATTGCCCGTACTGTTTAAAATCATAATAAGACCCTACCAGAGGAAACGACGATTGACCTGCAGTCATACCGGTAAGGCGCTGACCGGCCCTGATGGATGCCGGCAACTCCTGCCCCATCATTTCTCTAAGCTTAGGCTTGTAATCAAAAGATTCCAATTGTGAGGGTGCACCATTCTGGAACAGATAAATCACCCTTTTAGCCTTGGGAGCAAAATCCGGAATTCCTGGAGGAAGACCAGCTTCTTCCATAGCTCCTGTAAACAAGTCAGGAATTAATAATGATCCCAAGGCAACACTCCCTAACCCTAAACTTAATCTTGAAAGGAAACGACGTCTGTTAAAATTAAGCCCATGCTCCAAAATATTCTTTTCCATAAATCAGGATTTTGTAATGGTTTCTTCTAAATTATATATTGCGGCTATTACTCCCATCATTGCAGCGAGTTCCGTTTTATTAGCTTTTGCAGAAACTGGATACTCTCCAACTGCCAGAACTTTATCGGCATTTGATTTTTGCTTAAATACCTTCAGCTGATCTGCATAATACGAGGCCAGTAGTTTTATTTCATTATCCTTTGGTTTTCGGCATACAATCCTTCTGAATGCTTTGCTGATTTTAGATTCAGCTGTTCCTTTTTCCTGTAATAACCTATCAGCCAAAACACGCGAAGCTTCCAATACCGTCGGATCGTTCATCATTACCAATGCCTGTAGCGGAGTGTTTGTATTTAACCTTTTCACCTCACACTGATCTCTGTTACTGGCATCAAAAATCCCCATCACAGGAGGCGGTACCGTTCTTTTAATAAAAGTATACATACCTCTACGATACAAACTTTCATTATGATCTTGCTTATAATTAGCTAGTATTCCACGACCAGATGTAGCAGCTTCCCAAAGCCCAGCTGGCTGATATGGCTTAACACTTGGGCCTCCTATGGTATTCACCAACAAACCACTGCTTGAAAGTACCACATCACGAACCAATTCTGCAGGAATACGGTAACGCGGCGCCCTTGCTAAAAGAATGTTCTCCGGATCTGTTTTTAGTTTTTCAGGCGAGACTACAGCCGATTGCCTGTAGGTAGCAGATAATGTAATTTGTTTCACCAAACGTTTGATATCCCAACCATGATTCATGAAATCAACCGCAAGCCAATCCAACAATTCCGGATGAGAAGGCAACTCGCCCTGCATACCAAAATCTCCAGAAGTTTTAACAATACCGCGGCCAAAAAACTCTTGCCATACCTGATTTACAAACACCCTCGAGGTAAGTGGGTTTTTCTTATCAAACAACCACTGGGTTAGTCCTAACCTGTTTTTAGGGTATTTCTCGTCGAATGAAAGCAATGATTTAGGAGTTCCTGCCTTTACTTCTTCTCCATGCGCATCATAAACACCTCTGTTTAGCACATAAGTTTTGCGAACAGTATCCTGATCGCCCATTATAGATACAATTAACTTACCAGTATCCTGCTTATTGATGAATTTCATGATATCCTTTACATCAGCATTGCTGATTTCCATAAGAGGTTTCTTAGCATAAGTCTCCGGCCCACCAATAACCGATTCAAGACCTACCTCTTTTATATTATTAAAAAAGGCAAATACCTGATAATATTCTTTTTGCGAGAAAGGATCGTATTTATGGTCGTGACAATGTGCACATTCTAGTGTAACACCTATAATAGCTTTACCAAAAGTATTGGTACGATCGGTAACATATTCAACGCGATATTCTTCATCAATGACCCCACCCTCTTCAGTGATTTTATGATTTCTGTTAAAGCCTGTAGCTAAAAGCTGTTCTTTAGATGCATTAGGCATTAAATCTCCGGCAAGCTGCCAACTCACAAACTTGTTGTAAGGCATATTTTCATTAAAAGCATGAATTACCCAATCTCTCCATGGCCATTGAGTACGGTAACCATCATCCTGATAACCATGAGAATCGGCATACCTGGCAACATCTAACCAATGCAAAGCCATTCTTTCGCCATAAGCAGGACTTGCCAGTAAGGCATCAACTGCCTTGTCGTAGGCGTTACTGCTAGAGTCAGCTAAAAATTTATCCATCACCTCAATTGAAGGAGGCAAACCGGTAATATCCAGGCTAACACGTTTTAATAATCTTTCCTTATCAGCTTGAGGATTAGGCGCAATTCCTTTGTGCTCCAATTTATCCAGCACGAAGTAATCTATTTCATTCTTAGTCCACTTAGCATCCTTAACCTTAGGTATTTGCGGTGCTTTTGGAGGAGTAAAGGCCCAGTGCTTTTCGTATTTAGCGCCTTGTTTAATCCATTTCTCTATAATAGAAATTTCATGAGCCGTTAATTTGAGGTTTGAATCTTTTGGAGGCATCATGTATGCCGAATCTTTTGAAGCTATTCTTAAAAATACTTCAGATGCATTAGGTTTAAACGGAACAAGAGCATGTGCCGATGGGTTTTCTTTTAATGCCTTATAAGCCTCTTCGGCTATATCGAGTCTTAAATCTGCTTCCCGTTTATTAGCATCGGGGCCATGACAAATAAAACATTTGTCTGAAAGAATTGGTCTGACATTAAAATTGTAGCTAATGGTATCCGGCAGCTGTTCCTCGGCAACCTGGCCTGTAGATGGACTGTTACATGCCTGAATAACATATACAATAGCAAAAAACGCCAGCATTAAATAAAAAAGCCTACGGTACATACGATCTAAGTTTGGTTTCAATTGTATGGACAAACTTTCGTTTACCCTGTTTTATAAAGTTAAAATAAATACTTTAAATACCAATTATTATTTTTGATAAAAACCTGGAATAAACTTTTAAATGCTTAAATTGTTATAGCATATATCACACTAAATACTATAAAAAATGAATGTAGAATTTAACGATTTACCTCTGACTAAAAATACAGAGAAAAACAGATTTGAACTTGAAACAGATGATTATGTGACCTTTATAGATTACAAAGAACACGGTAAAAAGATCTGGCTAATCCATACAGAAGCTCCTGAGGAACTTAAAGGAAGAGGAACCGCAACTGCGATAGTGGAGAAAACATTAACCTATATTGAAGACAATGGTTATAAACTCATTCCCTTATGTCCATTTGTAGTAACATACTTAAAAAGACATAGGGAATGGAATAGAATTTTGGATGAAAGCGTTACTCCTTTTTAAACCTACTTTAAAAAGTACTTGCTTCCTTTAGTGGTATTAAAGCTAACTACATTACCTGATTCAGTATTTAATGCCACCTTTTTACCTGCACTATTATAAACAGAAGTTCCGGCAGGTAACTGAACATAACATTCAGCTCCGCTTACAGACAATATCTCAGCTTTAGTCAGTCTACTGTTCTTCCAGCTAAAATTAAGCTCAAAGCCGTTTCTAGCACGCATTCCCTTTACACTACCACTGCTCCAATCAGCATTTGTAGGTAATGCAGGTAATAATCGTATCACAGAGTGATTGCCGTTGCTTTGCAACAGCATTTCTGCGATTGCAGCCGTACCACCAAAATTTCCATCAATCTGGAATGGTGGATGGGCGCAAAACAGGTTAGCATAAGTTCCGGCGCCACTAGTCATAGAAATCGTACTTCCGGCAACAGCAGGCGCAAGTAGCGCTTTAAAAACTTTCCATGCATGATCACCATCACCTAGTCTTGCCCAGAAGTTCACCTTCCATGCTCTAGACCATCCAGTACCTCCATCACCTCGTCTCTCCAAAGTTTTTCTTGCTGCATCCATCAGTAAAGGCGTTTCTAACTGAGTGATTTCATCATAAGGATATAAGCCATACAAATGAGAAACATGACGATGCGTTACCTCCGGATCTTCATAATCTCTAATCCACTCTTGTATACCACCTGTTCGTTTACTGATCTGATTAGGAGCTAAACGGGCTTTTAATTGTTGCAAACTATCAGCCCAGCTTTTATCTACACCTAATAGCTTAGCTGCTGCAATGGTATTGCTCATCATTTCTCTTCCAATCTGCATATCCATAGTAGGCCCCATTGTGGTTTGTCCCTCAAAACCATCCTCAGTTTTATAGGAGTTTTCAGGAGAGTTTGATGGTGCAGTTACCAACCATTTGGTTACCGGATCTTCGATTAAAATATCGGTATAAAATTTTGTTGCCCCTTTCAATACCGGATAAATCTCTGCTAAGGTCTTTTTATTTGGATTATACAGATAATGTTGCCATAAGTGACTGCTTAACCATGCACCACCAGAAAGAACTGAACCCCATGAGGCATGCTCCCCTGGAGCAGTAAATCCCCATGGATTTGCAATTACGTGCGCAACCCAGCCTGTGCTATTATAATAAGCCTTTGCCGTTTTCTGTCCTGGTGGCACCAAAAATTTCGTGAACTCAATTAGTGGTTTATGTATATCAGCTAAATTTGTATTCTCAGCTAACCAGTAGTTCATTTGAACGTTTATATCTAAGTGATAGTCTCCATTCCACGGAGTTTGATACTCTTCAGCCCAAATCCCCTGCAGGTTAGCAGGTAAACCGCCCGGGCGAGAACTGGAAATCAAAAGATACCTTCCAAAATTAAAATACAGTGCAGGTAATGTTACATCACTTTCTCCTTTAGCAAAACGTTCCAGTCGTTCGGCTGTAGAAAGTGCAGCAATACTGGCATCCACTTTATCTCCAAGCTGAATCTTACAACGATTGTAGTAAGTTTGAAAATCTTCACGTTGCTTCGTTTGCAAAGTTAGCCATGGAAGTTTACTTGCGGCTTCTACGTATTTTTTAGCTACAGGTAAAGGTGCAGGACCACGCTGTGTTACATTTGGCCAGTTCATATCTGTTGCAGCACTAATTACAATAAGACATTCTGTTGCCCCATCAACTGTCAATGCGTTATTTTTCACAGTTATTTTTCCTGTCGACGAAACAGCTTTTGCAAAGGCTGCGAAAAGAATTCCTTTGTCTCCATCACCAGCAGGTAATTGTCCTGTCATGGTAAGTCCATTTCCTGCCGCCGAAAACTCGGCATTTTCTTTTCTACTTAACGACAGATCAAAGTTTAAAGCTTTTGCTTTGCTGGAGGTTAAGCGAATAATAATAGCTTGCTGAGGAGCACTTACAATTACTTCCTCTTTAAAGTTTACACCAGCTCTGCTCCATTCTGTAACAGAAATGGCTTTATCTATATTTAAAGTTCTTTTGTAACCCGTTACTTTCGCTGTTGTATCTCTCCAGTTAATGAACATATCTGAAAGTATCTGGTAACATCCAAACTTTACATTTGCACCGTTACCAAAACCAGAACCAGCTCCGGCACTTGTAAAATACTTTTGTAGCAGCTCTTGCGCTTCTTTATTTTTGCCTTCCTTTAGTAATTGCTGAATAACCGGTAAATGGCTCGCAGCATCACTCCTGTTCGGGTTCTCTACCCCGCCCGACCACATAGAAATTTCGTTTAACACAATCCTTTCTTTGTTTGGATTACCAAATACCATAGCGCCTAGTCGGCCATTGCCAACAGGACTTGATTCAGTAAAATGGGTAGCCGGAGATTTAAATTTTACTTCCTGATCCGTCTGTGCGAATAGCGACAAGCCACCTAAGGTGAAGCAGAAAAACGAAATGCAGGTCTTTTGGGACAAATTCATCTTTAGTAGTTATTTTATTTGGTACTCAAAGAAAGGACATTACAGCTTTAGAAATTAGCTGTTATTGTCAAATTATTAAGCAATATTGGCATTCTAAAGAAAGAACCTATTCGTAGCCATTTTTCAACACCAATATTGCACCTGGCGTGGCCATCAGCTCCAAAAATCCATTTCCATCAGACTTCACCTTAAAATCTGTATTTGAGGCTACAAAATGTGTTTTAAATGGGAGCTTCAATTTCGTAACTCCACCTTTTTCGGAAACTATTTTAACTTCATCTACCTGTCCGCCGGCTTTCATTGCGCTTACCAAAAATGCGCCTTCTGTGCGTAAGTTTTCAAATGAAACATCTTTCCATTCAGCAGGTATTGCAGGCATAATTTCAATAAATCCGGCGTAACTCTGTAACAGCATTTCTTGCAAGCCTGCTGCAAATGCAAAATTTCCCTCAAGTGTAAAAGGCCTATATTGAAATTTAGACAATCCTGTTTTTGTTTGATCCCCGTTTAAATGAAAGCTATTGATAGAACAAAAGGCTTTGGCGAATATTTGCAGATCCTTTGCCGCACCTGCTCCATCCTTGGCTCTCGCCTTCATATTTGCAAGCCATGAATAAGAATATCCACACCAATAATCCGTTCCAATTTTATCTAATAGCTGAATTGTATTTTTTATAATAGACTGTGCTTTCGCTCCATCTTCCCATTTTATTAACCCTAGAGGATGAATCGCCATCATGTGAGAAAAATGCCTGTGCGACTCCTTATAATTTAAACCAGGTGCAAATTTAAGTTCATCGTTGTCTGTTATTGAAAAATCATCAAACTCATTTAACAATTTGCTCCATCTAGCAGCTTCAACTTTTAATCCAAGCTCAGTGGCTAATTCAGCCGCCGCCTTAAAGGTAAACTTCATTAGAGCGAGATCATAGTTCGTATTTTCTAAAAACCATGCGCTAAGGTCGTTGTCATTAATTTCAGGGCTTGAACTGATCTTTAATTTTCTATGTCCATTCGCGTCTTTAACAGTTATATTTTCAAGAAATACAGCAGCCCCTTTGATCCATGGATAAGCTTTGTTTTTAAGAAAAGCTCTGTCCATACTGTATCGCCATTGCAGGTAATAATGCTGACCTAACCATGAAGAAACAGTTGGCGATAATGAATATTGTATCCATCCACCCATTTCTGTACCATCTAAAGTAGTTACTCCGGGCACTGCAATTCCATCTGTTTCAAAATAAAGCTTAGTATATCGTTTATAGTTTACTTTATTCTCCTCCATGTGATTAATATATCCCATCGCCTCATCAAGGTGGTTACCACTATAAGAAGGCCAGTAGCTAAGCTGGGTATTTAAATCATGATGATAATCGCCTTTCCATGGAGGTATCCTACCATTATCTGCAGTCCACACTGCCTGCAATGAAATCGGGGGTGCATCTGCCCTGGCTACCGAACCGAATTTATATTGCTCTAAATACCACTGCTTTTCTATCAAAGTATCAGGCACATGAATTGCCGATTTACTCCAAAAATTATCCCACCATTTAGCATGAGCAATAAAATCTTTACTAAAATTAGCTAAAACAGCATTTTGAGTAACCGTTGCTGCCTTTTTATTAACAGGTTTATTAGGGTATTGAGAAGAAATACTCCAAACACCCTCAACAGTTTTGCTGTCAACCCTTTTCCATCTAACGTTAATATCGTAAGTAAATCCGCCCCATCCCTCCTGATGATAAGTAATATTGTTCCCGTCTTGCTTAATCGTTCCCTGCTTATATCCTAATCTCGACAAGTCATCTCCACCCACCGGATCACCCGAAACTTTAACTTCTCCCTGATATCTTGGTGGCACTAAATGTGGTTTAAAATCGTCACTTACATTTTCAAATCTGAACCAGCCAAGCGGTTTTACCGCATCAACAAAGGTTCTAAGTGTAATACCATTTGCCCATTTAACCTCGCAAACTGCATCTTTTATAGACAAATGAACATCCTGTACTTTACCCCAATCTTTGGTTTCAAATTCAAGAGCTCCGCCTGGTATTTTTGAAGGTGCAGGTTCGTTATCATAAGGTGCATCGAAATACTGCTGTACAGGCCTATAATCCTTTTTATTTACCTGATCTATTACCCATTGATAGCTGAATTCTTTGCGGTGTAAGCCTTTCATAGGGCGCATATCCCAAACATCCACCCTATCTAAGGAAAACCTCAATCGCTCCCCTTTTTGCCAAATCAAAGCGCCTAATGTTCCATTACCCAGAGGGATAGCCTCATCCCATTGGGATGCCAGTTTATTGAAACGTAAATCATGTTTTGGACTTTGCCCAATTGCTGCGATTGATGCAAAAGTAAAAAGGAGTAATACAATTGTTTTGTGCATATAATTTCCTAACCTACATTTAAAAGTAAGTTATTTTCTTTCATTTTCATCGTCTTCCTTAGTTTCGGACAATTCTGTTTCATGCTTACTCCTCAAAACCGGGAGTACAGGCGGAGTACCGCCCAGACCTATCCCAAAACAAGCCAATATTATTAGCACAATGAGTCCCGAAAAACGCACTGCCTTCTTAAAACGTTTCATAAAAAAATTATATAGAAAAGCCTTTCGGCCTTAACCTTCCGTAAAAAAACAATTAATAGTATCTGAAAACTATACTAAAGCGGAAGGCTCATTTTGATGTGCCGGATAAAAAAGAAATACCCCAGAGAATAGGAAACCTATTAGGAAATTGATAAGTAATATCAACAAAAAATTTGCAGTGAATTGAACATGAACGATATTGTCCTTCAATATCAGCAGGTTTTTAAAAGCACTTTTTAATGAAATGAGATCAGGATAGATCATGTTGAGCTTATCAACAAAACTCTTATAAAATATCCTGCTACCGGCTACAACCTTATTAACTACTTTTAATTCAGTTGTAGTGCGCGTTAAGCTGACAGAAGAAACAGGGGAAACAGCGCCAGAAAATGTAAATACGCTTAGAAAAATAAAGAGTCCTGCTATCCAACGAAACAGCACAACTTTAAAATCCACAGATTTGATTTCCATCATATTAACACAAAGATAATCAATTTTAGAAACCTAAAGAAGGTGTTAATTCCTCGCAATGAAAACCTTTATCTTTTAGAATGTAGTTAACCATTGGCGCACAGGGAACGGAACTTACCACACTCAATATTCTATCAATGCCATCAGTTTTGAACGACCAATTACTTTCGCCAAATATGATATCCAATATAGGTCTGATAGAAATCAACTCATATTTATCTTTTACCGAGGTTTTAAAACTAATTGTGTTCATCGCTTTATGATCTGTCAAATAAATAACTTACCCTAAAGATGAGGCTAATTACCAAATCATACCAGTGGTATCCGGCCAAAACAGACAAAAAACTCGACGAATGGTAAGAAAACGTCGGTGAAAAACTAATCAATAATAAAGGTTTGCAGGGGATTCGGATTTTTTTGGGTCGTAAAAGGCGGGGGTAGCATTTACTACACTTAAAGGGACCTTGTTCGGACCTCGTTCGACCAGGGGCGAACGAGGTCCCTATTAGGTAGGTACGAAAGCCGAACTATAACTACGCATTAAGTAAACTGCAAACCAAACCCAAAACCTCCTGTGCAGAGGAAAATTTACCACCCGAATTAAATTTGAAAACTGATAAAAGCAGCTAGTTGAAAAATGGCCTACCTTGTTCCGAAAACTTTATCCCAAATATCAGAGGTAACTCCGTATTTTGTGGTTGAGTCATCGTAATGGTGCAACATGTGTTGCTGTTTCAGCTTTTTCCAAAAAGCACTTTTAAATTGAGCATGGTGCAACATGTAATGTGTCATGTCGTAGCATAAATATCCGAAAATAAATCCGGTAAAAAAACCATCCAGCATTCCTGGTGCTAGAATCCATTTAAATAGAAAAAAAAACGCCAAAGCCAATGGGATACTTGCCGATGGTGGCATCACCAAACGCTGCGCATCATTAGGATAATCGTGATGAACGCCATGAAAAATAAAATGAATTCTTTTACCCCAGTCAGATTTTGGATAAAAGTGAAAAATAAAGCGATGAAGTACGTATTCAGTTAATGTCCAAATAAATAAACCCAACAGAAAATGTCCCAAAAAACCTAAAATCCCATTTTTGCTAATTGACTCCCAAGAGAAATACCCCACAACCGGTACATAAACGATAAGTGGAACAAAATATGGCACTTTAGACAACCCCTCAAAAAGTGGGTTTTTGAACATTCTGATTGATTCTTTAGAATTAGATATAAAATTCTTCTTCATCACTATTTATTTTTGAAGTTTTTTAAGCTAGTGAGCTAAATTACGGCTTTTATCGCATTTCTCATTGGCTTAAATAAGTAATTTACCAAATTCTGATACTTCTCAATATCTGAATTTCATAGCTACATAAGGATACCAGCCTTCATTAGAATGCCCCATTACAAAACGAAACACAGTTAATGAAGCAGGAGCAAAATATATCCCTCCTCCATATCCCTGATGCCATACATCAGATTTTTCACCTTTTTTCCATACCCTACCTAGGTCATGAAAACCCAAAAGACCAAACTGCCCGGGAAGTATGTAATTCATAAAGTTTGCAACTTTTATCCTTAATTCAAAATTATTGTACAAACTGTGTTCACCGCCAAATCTAAATTCGCGATAGCCAAGTAGATTACCCTGTCCTCCCAGAAAACTGGACTGATAGAAAGCTTGTTTACCAACAGTAACAGCACCCCCGATCCTATCGGTTAAAACAAATCGGCTGTGCTTATCTATTTTCTTATAAACTGAAAATGCAGCACTAAGCTGAGCCATAGAATTTGAAACGCCATTTATGCCTTTATAAGCCTGAAATTTGCTTTCTAAATAGGTACCTGAGGTAGGCAAAATATCACTATTACGGTTGTTGTTTACAAAATTGGCAACTACACCGGCGTACAACTTGTCTTTTGCGATGGTTGCACTATCCGGAGAGTGCAATTCTGAAGTGTTAGTAATAAACCGTCCCTCATTATCGTCCTTGCTATACCTATAATATTGCAAAGAAGGGCCTACGCTGAAGGTAGATTTTGGCGTGCTCCATCTTATTGACGGATCGATTTGAAACAAGCTAAATCTTGCACGGTAATACCTCACAAAATCGCCGGTTTTGTTAAAGGTGGTTTCATTACCCAAACCATAAAAATTTTGGGAATTCTCTGGTGCAAAAGCGTCTGCTTGCAATAAAATATCTGCATTACCAAGCACTTTAAACAGTTCTGCCTTGTAATTAAACCTGAAACCTGATGTTGCAAAAGAATGTAAAAATGAGAATGAGTGGATGCTTCCGTGAGGTAGCTTTCTAAATCCGGGCTGTATAATTTTATAAGATAGACCTAACAAAAGCCGATCATCAATATTGTAACTTGCATTTAAAAGAAGCATGTTTCTTTTGTAAAGATCCGTGTATACAAAATGAGTATTTGAGGTATCGTTATCTAATCGTTTAAGTAGTTTGTTTGTATTGCCGGTAAAGGTAATGTTATCGTCCTTGCCGTAAACACGAACCTTACGAAGTGAGTTTTCTACGTGGAAATTCTTTTTCCCTTCTACACTAATTATCCTGAGTTTAATGGCTGAGGTTTTGTTGTTTAATATTAAGCTGTCGTTGCCATCCTTTACGTACAATCGGATCTCTTTGGTAACTTTCGGATTAAAAGTTCTGTTAAAGATCACGTCTTTAATATGCCCTTCTTTGGATATTTTGTGTATAGTTACATTTAAAGCTTTATCGGGAGCATCAGTAATGTTAATCAGTTCACCCTTGTTACTGGCCTGTACATCAACTATGCTATTAATAAAATGATAGTATTTGTTCATCAACTGAGGAAGGCTTTTCTGCCTTTCTTTGAGCTGAGCAAGCAGCCTATCATGACGAAGCGAGTATCCAGGCTCTGGCAGTTTTTTAAGCGCTTTTTCAAATACCTCATCGTTCAGAGAATCGCAAAAATCTTTTACGATCTGATTCCATTGAGTTTCATCAATTCCAGAGAAGTATTTGCCATAGATTGCTCTTCCTTCCCAAAAAAACCAGTTAATATCGGGCAGGTTTCTTTCGTAACCCTGTATCATTGGCAATAGCCAGGACGATTGCGCATATCTAGGCACAAGACCTTCTGATAAGTAAAAAACCTGATCCCTATCTCTTGGTATAGCAATATATTTAATGTGACCTTCAGCGTTCTTTTCCGGCTTCCAACGCCACTGGTCTTCGTGCCTGTCCCAGTCGCCCAATAAAGCGTCTAATGCCTTTGCCCTCAACAACAGCGGAGCATCATAAGTGTTGTCATTATCGTCATTTAGCTTGCGCATCATTTTTTCAGAATTATCGGTATCGCCGACTGGCTCTCTTTCTTCGAGTAAGCAAAGCGTGTTTTGGAACACTTTCGCAAACTCACCTAATGCAGTATCAGGCACCACCCAGCCAATCATAGGGTCGCTATGCGGCACATTTACGGCGTCTGCAATATCGGGAACAGCTAAAGCCGAAAAAGGGTTCTGGGCCGACATATTGTCTTTTACCACGGTACCTGCAAATGTCTTTCTGAATACTTCAGGCAACAATATTTCCGGAAACTTCTCTACACTTCTAAGCACCCATTCTTTACCTTGTTTATCAACGAGTCTGAGGGAATGAGATTGATTACCTCCACCCCTTTTGGTTGGTGTTAATCCGCCTTTAATTACCGACACCCGAATAATCGGCACCGTTGTGCTTAATGCATATTCTTTGCGATAATTTTCACCAAACAAAAACCGATGAAACTTACTTACACTATCATATTTAGGATAAATTTTCACGCTGATAGAGTCCTGAGCACTTGATGCGAGGCTTGCCACCAATAAAACGAGGGAGAGAATGAATTTAATCATACCTAAATATCTATATCTAAAGTTAAGCATTTCTTAATCTATGGTAAGATTTAAAATAAAAGTTCCCCCTAAATTTGTCGTGTTATTTAATAAATAAGTAATCGAACAATTAAAATAGGTAGTTATGAACAACGAAATTTTAGGCCTGCACCACATTACTGCAATTGCAGGAAACGCAAAAAAGAATTATGATTTTTATACCCGCATATTAGGTTTACGTCTTATTAAAAAAACGGTAAACTTTGATGATCCTCACACTTATCACTTTTATTATGGCGATGAACAAGGAACACCTGGAAGCATTTTAACGTTTTTCCCTTGGGAAGGCATGAGTGCAGGCAGACGTGGTACCAGACAGGTAACTGAAATTGGCTACAGCGTACCGAAAGGAAGTTTGGAATTTTGGCAAAACAGATTTGAACAAAACAATGTGATTTATAATAAACCTGCCGAAAAATTTGGAGAACGTTACCTTACTTTTCTTGATCCTGATGGCTTGAAATTTGAGTTAACTGAAGCTAAAACTCCAGATGCGAGAGCGCAATGGACTACGCCTGAGGTAGGCAAAGAAAATGCAACCCATGGTTTTCATCATGTAACCATAACCACCAATAAAATGGATGGCACAGCAAAGGTTTTGACAGATATTTTTGGTTATAAATTAGACAAAACTGAGGTTAACCGTTCACGTTTTGTTACTGACACGGTAAATTATGCAGCTATTGTAGACTTAGTTGAAGCACCTGGAGAGGCTGTCGGTCACGTTGCGGCAGGTTCTGTACACCATGTTGCCTTTAGGGTTAAAGATGAAGCAACTTTGATGTATTTCAGAGACAAAGTGGTTGCAATGGGGTTGAACATTACGGAGAAGATTGACCGTAACTATTTCTACTCTTTGTACTTCCGCGAACCGGGGGGTGTGCTTTTTGAAATCGCTACCGATAATCCTGGTTTTACGGTTGATGAGTCTTTAGAAGAATTAGGGTCAAACCTTAAGCTTCCTGCACAATATGAAAGCAACAGAGCTGAAATTGAAAGCATTTTACCTAAATTAAACTAATATGTACACACATAATAAAAATATTGTAACCGCAGGTGTTCCTGTTGCCGAAGCTAAAAGGGCCATTGTGTTTTTACATGGCCGCGGGTCTTCGGCTGAAGATATCATTTCTTTAAACAATCCCTTAAAGATAGATGATGCCGCTTTATTTGCGCCACAGGCCACCAATAACAGTTGGTATCCATACAGTTTTATTGCCCCGGTTGAGGAAAATCAGCCGGCTTTGGATTCTGCTCTTGTTGTGATTAAAGATCTGGTTGCTGAAATTATCTTATCGGGTATCCCTCTGGATAAAATTTACTTTGTGGGATTTTCTCAGGGTGCCTGTTTAACGCTTGAATACATCACCAGAAACGCGGCAAGGTATGGTGGTGCAGTTGCCTTTACGGGTGGGTTAATTGGTAAGGAGATCAATATGAGGAACTATAAAGGTGACTTTCAGCAAACACCTATTTTAATCACCACCGGAGATCCTGATCCGCACGTTCCGGTACGCAGGGTTGAGGTTAGTGAAGGCTTAATTAAAAAAATGAACGCCAAGGTTTCTATGAAAATATACCCTGGAAGGGTTCATACCATTAGTCAGAAAGAAATTGAATTGGCCAAACAGCTCATCTTTGATGAAGTCTGATTGGAATTTACTTAATAGAATTAAAATGGCACACACAATATTACATAAAGCAGCAACGCGTACACTTGCAGATCATGGCTGGCTTAAAAGCTATCAGACTTTTAGCTTTGGCATGCAGTATAATCCGGAAAGAATTCAGTTTGGCGCTTTAAGGGTGCTAAATGACGATTGGGTTAATGGTGGAAATGGTTTTGGAGAGCATCCTCATGACAACATGGAGATCATTTCTATCCCTCTTGAAGGGGCTTTAAAACATGAAGACAGCCTTGATAATGAAGGGATCATTGAGGCCGGAGAAATTCAGGTGATGAGTGCCGGTACAGGGATTTATCATAAAGAGTTTAACAAAAACAAGGATGTTCCTGCTCAGTTTCTTCAAATCTGGTTGTTCCCTAATCAGCGCAATGTAGAACCTCGCTACCATCAGGAAAGATACGACACCAGGATGAAGCCGAATCAGTTTACCCAAATCTTATCTCCCAACAAGGATGATGATGGGGTTTGGATCTATCAGGATGCCTGGTTTAATATTGGTAAATTTGATAAAGGGACAAAAACAGATTACCGTTTTAAAAACAAAGACAATGGTTTATATGTATTTGTTATTAAGGGGGATGTAAAAGTTAACGATCAAATCTTAAATGAACGTGATGGATTTGGCATCTGGGACACCGAACAAATAAGCATTGTAGCAATTAACGAAACGGAAATCCTTTTAATGGAGGTTCCCATGAATTATTAAGGATTATGAAAAAGACTGAGGTTTTGGTGGTTTGTTGCCATCAGGAAATTCTAAATACTGTGGTGAGGTTGGTAAATTCCAATACTGAGATGAGTGCTATTGGGGCAAATACCTTGGAGCAAGCAATTACAACATTCAGGTCGGCAGACTTTGATTTGGTGTTAATTGGCGCCGGGTTGGAGAAAACAGAAGAAACCGAGTTGGAGAATGTGATTAGGAAAGTTAATCGAAAAGTCCCCATTGTGCATCATTACGGAGGTGGTAGCGGCTTGCTTTTTACCGAAATCTATGAGGCTTTAAAATAAAAAAGCAGCTGCAAATGCAGCTGCTTTTTTATTTTCATATCTATTGCTTACTTATCTAATTGGTAAAGCTTTATAGATCTAAGCCTGAAATATTGATCTGGATCTATAAATGTAGCTACGAAACCAACTGTTACGTCTCCATCCGCTGGAAGTTTAAATCCTGTAGTAAATTTCTTTGGTGCACTGTCTGGAGCATCTCCAGTTGAACCTTTAGATTTTGTAAAGCCTAAAACGTTAGCGTTGTTTTCTACATTCGTAACATCAGGTAAATTTCCACCTTTTGCTATTACAGTATAAAACTCATTTTTCCACTGATATCCAACAAAATCTAAGCTATAAAAATACTCCCCTGCTGGTAAAGGCAATAGGGTTGTTTGTTCTATTTTCCCGTTAATAATATCAGGTTCACCACCCCATGATTCCATCGACATACTATTTCCATCCCATTCATCCCAGCCTCCCATGCCGCCATCACGTTGTTTTACTGCATCATTAACTCTCCAATCTGCCACAATTCCCCATCTACTTCCAACTCTTGCTGAAGGAATAAATTTAGGCCCAACATTTAATAAATACTGAGTTGTTACGTCTTTTACAGTTCCATTACTTGTTACCAATTTATTTACAGTAAACACTGAACCTTTCTCTGTTTTTACAGTAAGCTTAGCCGTATATAAATTACCGGCACCGTATTCTTTAATTGGAGCCTCTACCGTAGATGGATTTGAGTTATCTCCAAAATCCCAAGATAAACTCTTAACCGTTACATTTGCAGACTTCACGCTAAATTTAACCTTATTACTACCTTGACTCTCTGCTATAAAGTTTAAGGCACTATCAGGAATGATTTTAACAAGTACAACCTTTGTTGCGGTTGATCCATCCTCAGCTGTTGCTTTTAAATTAACCTCAAAAGTACCGGATGTAGCGAATATGTGTTTAGGTGCTGCTTCCGTAGAAACACTATCATCTCCAAAGCGCCACTCAATGGTTTTATAATCCTTAGAGTTATTCTTAAAATCAAAAGTAAATGCATCATCTCCTGGGGTGACTTCAAAATCGACAAAAGGTCGGTTTTGCTCGGCTGGCTCAACTTCTATGTCCTTATTCTTAGAACATGAAGTGAAAATAACTATGCTTAATAGCAAAATAAAAAGTTTGTTCATACTATTTCAAGTTTGGTATATTTTTGAACAACAGTGATGAATGTCTTGCAGCCACCACTGTTGCTGATTCGTTTATTTTAATGTATTTACAAAATAATTATTTCTTTCTGGTAAAGATCCATCCTCTTACATCATATCTGCCATAATCTTCATAGAATTTCATGATATGTCTGCCCTTTTTGAGTTGAACAGTACTGTAATTTGGTTGTTGATTACCATAATCACCATCTGTCTTTTTACCTTGCAATACTGGAGTAATAGCAACACCATCCATGAACAAACTATATCGTCCAGGATCATCAGGACAGCCCAATAAAGTATTCAATTCATACTCACCATCAGCTTCAATATTTACAGTGTAAGTTAACCATTCACCAGTACTACACCATCCCACAACACTACGTGGAGTGTAATTGCCTACGTCAACATTTTCTCCCGGACGGAAGCTACTTACTCCATCTTTAGTGTCATTATCATGATAGGCAACACCTTCACCACCCTGATCATAAAATGCCGCAGGAATCATATCAGACACCTGACCAATACCACCTTTAATTACAAAAGGTACAGTATAAGGTCTGCTAAAAGCAACCGGATCAAAAACAACGACCATTGTGGCCTTGTTTGCATCAAGTTGAAACTTAGTAGGGTTTTTCAATCTTAATCCTATGGCTTTTTTGTTATTAACTCCGCCCATTGCTTCAGAGGTCCTAAGCAAGAATGAAGTTCCAATTTTCACTGCTCCGTCGCTAAATTTAACTTTCCCCGTAGGAATGCTAAAATTAGCACCAGTATAGAGAACAGTATTTTTTAATGTTCCATTGTTGATCAATTCTGTAGCTACTGCATCATCTCTTACAAAATCAACAGTAAAATCAGGTCCGGCATCTCCGGCAAGTGATAGCGAAAGTGGAATAGTTATATCTTGTGATCCAATTGAAAAATTCTCGCCATTAGGGACTAAAAATGGTGTTTTTCCTCCTTTTTCAAACGAAATATAATGCACTTTTTCAGCTGCGATCGCTTCAGCGGCATTGATAAGTACTACCACTGCATTCTTTCCTGCATCTACGCTGTTAGTCTTTGAAGGATCAGAAATTTTAACGGCGATAGCCATTTTTTTATCATGATTTCTTTCAATAAAAGTGCGGCTTACTAATAAATCAAAAGTTGTACTTGTTACCCCATAAGGGATATCAACCACTGGAGGAAAATTATACATTTGATCACCTAATGCAATTGTACCAGCTGGTAATACGCCGTCTGTAACCAACTTTGCTACTGTATCAATATTTCCCGTAATCTGAACATTAAATGCTTTACCAGATGCTCCAGATAGTTTAATAGTAACTGGAATGGTTAATTTATCATTATCTAATGAAAAATTATTACCATTGCCAATATCAATTTTATTATCTAACGACAGCCCTACTGCACTTGGATTTTCCTTGGCAAGCACATCTGTCAGTTTTTCCTTTTCACATGACACAATCAATGTTGTGATAACAACCAAAAGGCATACACGCATGTGGGTAAATATTCTTTTCATATTTGATATTTATAATGATCTGTTTAAATAATCTATTGGGACTCCATTAAATAAAGTCCCAACAGTTAACGTTAATTTGCAATCCAAACTCTTCCGTCTAATCCCCAGGTGCTCTGACGAGCAATATTAAACCAACTTAAAATTTGAGTTGGTACGTCCGAGTTTTTAGGAACCAATACGCCTAGATTGGTATTGTTAGGAGTACAAATTAAATCGGAAAATGTCTCCCAAGTATAAGTACCAGTAATTGTAAACGGAGCAGCAAAAGGTCCTTTATCTGCAAATTGGTTTCCAGAACCTTCATTAAGAGGCCAGTACCCAGCTAGTTCATCATAATTTGGATGACTTTCCTCCATTGTCGGGTCACAAGCATATTGTTTTACAACACTTTCAGGCAGGGCCACTTTCCAAATCTTAAATTCAGCCATATTCAAATTGATGATACCAAAATCACCGTCCATTTCTCCATCTGCCCATCCTAACCGTAATGGCGCATTGTTATCAAAATTAGGTTGACCTCCAAGTTTAACATCAACAGCAACCGGTTTTTCTTTGGTCCCATCAGGTCCGTCATAACCATTATTAGCATCATTGGTTACCCCTTTAACACCATCTGTATACATTCTCACATATCTATTTCCATCCGCTTTTCTCTCAACAACAAATGTAAGGTCATGCCAGATATCTCCACTAAAGTCCATCCCACCAATTTCAATACCATTAATAAATCCTGTACCACCTGCAGCAAAGAAACGCCATCCATTTTGGAATAAACAAATATCCCAACCTGGATTACCAGGCGCATTATCACCACCCCAACCTGCTCTATCTCTTTTACCCAAAATAGAAGGCCATTGATAATAATAATCTCCTCTTGAAGTATTTCTTGTTTTACCCTTCTTTACCTTTACAGACACTGAAAAATCTGACGCTCCAAAGTTAAACTCACTCGATATACCGGTGCCTAATTTAGCAATGGTTTTTTCAGGGTCTCCTTTAAACCTAACTGCATTTCCCGAAATAGGATTTCCAAGGAACGGTCTGGGAATAAATGTTGGCTTGTATTTATTGTTATAAATTATAGTAAAGGTATTTACATTGGTATTACTGAAAATCGTTTTATCATCTTCAGTTGGTGGAAGTGTATACTGACCACCTTTGTTAGAAGTTACTATGATCAACCAATTTTCATTTTTATAATTAGCTCTTGATTTGATCGCAGCATAAATCTCTCCCACCTGGCTATCAAATTTATTAATAGCTGCTTTATAAGGAGCGAATTTATTATCAAATCCCGAAGCTTTACCAGCCTTTTCTACACCTCCAAATTGACCTAAAATTAGTGAAGCTGTATCAGATTTAACAAAATCTACTAATCTTGATGTTAGTGCCTCATCATTTCCAGCAAACGACTCAGAAACATCTGCTCCACCCGTTAATTTAGCTTTCAAAAGATCAGAGGAAGCAAAAGCAGCGATACGTAAGTTTGGCTTTAGAGATTTTATACGCTCAAATATAACGGGATAATTGCTTAAATTATTACCTGCGAAATCTTCAGTAAGTACATTATGTTTCTCCTTTTTTACGCCGGTTAACATGTCAGACCAATTCGTGGCATCGGTATAATTTGTATTGTCACTTAAACCCGTCCAGGTGTAAACTGCACTATCTATTAGATTACGCAATGTTGTAGTTCCTGCATCTCTTACAGACGCACCACGTGCTCCATCTACAATCAGATAAAGAACCTTAGGTTTCTTATAGGTAACACTAGTATCATTCGTTGGAGAATCAGGTACTACTGTATCGAAATCCTTACTACAGGACGATGCAAACACCAGCAAGCATAGTGTTAGACTAACAAAATATTTGATTGGATGTTTTTTCATATTCTTTGATTTATAATTCATTTGGTTCATGTCTGGATTATACATATCTAATATAATCAATTATTCTAGTGTTACCTTAACAAGATTGTTGGTTTCGAGGTTATCAAAAAGGAAGAATGAACCACCAATTAATAGCGCTCTTTTATTATCCGCAGATTTTGTTTCAAATACAGTATTTATTGTACCTAACAGATTTCCTACGTTATTGTATCCCTCAGCTATTTCTCCTTTGTCGGTTGTGATAAGGAAACCTTGCCTGTTAACTCCATCGTAGGTTTTAAAGTACCCTCCTATTAAAACTAAACCATCTTTAAGTTGCTTAGTAAAGTTAGGATAACCACCCACAAACTTTTTAGGAACAAAAGACTGATCAACTGAGCCATCGTAATTCAGCATTGCCAAACTTTCTACAGCTACACCATTCACCTTTTTAAAGACACCAGTAATCAGATATTTTTTTGTGGTCTCGTTATAACTTGCGCTTCCAATATAGTAATCTGCTCCTTCACCTGCGTTGAATGTAGGATCTATTGTTCCATCGGCATTTAAACGCACCATGTACCCCACTGGCTGATCATCAAATTTAGTAAAAGAGCCACAAACAAAAATCTTTCCATCGGCATGCATTATTGTTTTACTAATACCACCATTTCCACCAGGAAGGCCTTTACCTTTAAGACCGCCATAGCCTATCGCATTTGGATCAAATCTCCAGGTCTTATCTAAAGTACCATTCGTATTAAAACGCATTAGCTGACGCATGTCAACTGTATCTATTACAGTACTGTCTTTTAGTTTTCTGGTTGGCTGATCGTAACGACGAGACACGTAATATTTAAAATTACCGGTAGCTATAAGCTTGTTGTTATATGCATACAGGTCAGTAATTGCACCGTCTGTTCCTCCATTAAATTTCGGAACATAAATTAATTTTTTAGTATAAGTTTCTACCGCTATTGTATCGATTGTTGCCTGACTACTAACTTTAGTTATGTTATTAATTCCGCCCCTTTGCGCGTAGCCACTGAAAGCACCACCTAAAAAATACTCTCCGTTTACAATACCCAAACCAAAAAGACTACCATTTGAAGCAGATCCACTTAATAATGATCGATCCCATGTACCGTCAGGAAGTGTTCTTACAATACGATTAATCCGTTTCACAATACCTTTGTTGTCATAATTGGTAAAACTTCCCAGAAGTAATAAATTACCTCCCGGTAGTTCATAGATCTTATCTACAGCTGCATCTGTCCCTGACACTACTTTATAAGTAGGATCTTTTTTAACAAAACCGCTTACCGTAAAATTTGGACCAAACACCAACTGACCATCGATAACAAAGGCAGTAACCCCAGAACTTGCTCTTCCAGGTACCTTCACTTTAATCCCTGTCTCGTCTATATCTGCAATCTCCGCCTTTTCGCCATTGAACAAAAACTCAATTTTTGCCTTATGAGGAACCAGACCTGTTGCTTTAAAAGTAACTGTGGTTCCTGGTATTCCTACTGCAGGAACAGGTATTTGTTGACGGTCAATCTTAATCCCAAGCGGAGCAATTCCTCCACTATAAGGATTCTCAAATGAGTTCTCCTTTTCTTTACAACCACTAAAAACTGCTGTGGCAAGGATCATTGATAGACTTATATATTTAAAAAATTTCATATGCTTATCTTAAATTTTCTCTGTTAACATTTCAACTATTCTTATCCTCTTTTCTATCTACTTAAGACGACGTCATTAAAAAACTCAAAATTAAAACCAAATACATTGGCGTTTAAATATGTTGGCAATTCTCCGATTTTATCCTGAATCGTTATCGCCAGCACATGAACAACCCCATTACTAGGTTGTATATCTGAGGTAGCTACAGCTGCCGTAATCAGACTATTTGGGTTTGACGGATCGGATAAGTAAGAAAGAGCCAACTGACGATAACCTACATACTTAACTCCATTTACGGGATTATATACAACTCCGATGTTGGAGATCTCATTATCATACGTAAAATAATAAGAACCGGGAAATAATTCTCTTAAACCAAAATCAATTTGAGGATAATCTTTTAACCTATTTGATCCTTTATACATATATCTTGACAAAAACCTTTTCCAAATTTGCGGTTGTATATCAGAAAGCTTTTGAATGGTATCTTTTCCTGTATCAAACAATTGTTGGTTGAGCATTCCTCTTAAGTTAGGTATATCAGTATTCACCAATCCAATTGTTCGTCTGATCACTTCGTCAGTAGGTGCAAAAAAAGTAATATTCTCATTCTTGAAAACATCTTCCATGCCTGCTAGTTTTACAATCTGAGCAATGGTATCGAACTTATCGTTAGATTCCAGATACTGCATGATATTCCCGTTAAAAACAGGATTAGCTTTACCTCCGTCATTATAATACTCATCCTTTTTGCAGGAACTTATTACTGTAATCAGCAAAATTGATAGTATTGCTGCAGGTTTAAAGTATCGTTTAATAATATTTTTCATGTAATTTTCTATTATTTAAAATTAAAGACCTGAACCTATCCAATAAGTATTTAAACTCATTTTCGGATTATTAAATAAAGCAGCTGGGTCAATTGGCCAAGTCCATCCCCTTCTATTGAACTTATCTGCAGTTAACGGATTATCTGTCCATTCCTTACTCAATACTCGTCTTGTTCTAACAAGGTCAAAATAACGGCTTCCTTCTCCCATTAATTCCTTGGACCTTTCCAGAAAAATAGCGTCTTTTAAAGGGATATCATTTCCTGACTCACCATATTTTCTGGCACCTGCTCTACCTCTAACCTCGTTTAAGCACTCAATAGCTGTCACGTCGTCCCCTAGATTTGCAGCAGCTTCGGCACGCAATAGAATCGCATCAGGGTAACGCATAATTAAATAAGTGTTATCTGGATTTAAGTCCAAATTAGGGTTATTAGCATCAGCGAAAGTGTTTAAAGCAAACTTTCTCAGTTGGAATGTAGAAGCATTTTGATCAAATGGAGCAACAAACCAAATTGTCAATCTTAAATCTGAGGCATCATCTACAGGATACAACTTTTGCATATACTCTGATGAGAAAACTGAGAAGCTATATCTATGTGTAAACTCAGGCTGCTTATACGGAAAATGAATAAATGCATCTCCAAAAGGTGAATAAGCATTTGCCTGTGCAAATGGGTCATTCAGATCTTGATTATAGTTTAATGTTCTGAACAACTCAAAAAGACTTTCTTCAGAACGACCTTTTGCTACTTTAGCCCATTCGTTAATAGGTAACAAACGGAAAGCTTTACTATCCATGATCTCTTTTCCAAGCGCGGCCGTTTCTTGATAATAAGAGTTTCTGTTTGCAATATCAAATCCTGCATTCCACATGTTCATATTCATCAACAAACCTATTGCCGCACCTTTACTTGCTCTTACTCCACGCTGTGATGGATCAGTAAAAGTAGTAGGTAAATCATTTCTAAAATCCTTTAGATCTGCAATACATTTATTGATAACTGAAACCATATCTTCTCTTGGCAATGGATCTTTTTGAAATGCTGCAGTATAATAAACTACATCTCCATACAATCTTACCATTTGAAAATAGCAAAAACAGCGAATAAACTTAGCTTCTGCGATATAACGTTTGGATTCTTCTGCAGTAAGTGCAGGGATACCATCTTCAACTTTACTAATTAAAAGGTTGGCTGATTGAATAACTCTATAATATTCATTCCATCTGGTTAAATCAGAAAAATTATAACCTGACCAATCACCACCTCCCAATGCGACTAGCAAAAGTCTGTCATTAACGGTTGTCAACGGAACATTCTGTTTATCAGTACTCCCCTGAGGATTTGGTGTTTGTCTCCTGTGCCCTCCGATCAATCCTGAAGCAGAACGGCCTGCACCACCTTCCGCCGCAGGAATAACCTCTCCAGAACGAAACTCTCCAGTTGCCCCTGCAAATGACGTTTTGGTATATTTATCAAATAACTCACCATACATATCGGTGATATTTGACTCCATATCCTCCTTTGTCTGGTAAAAATTATTCCCGGTTAGTTTATCAATAGGAGTAATATCCAGGAACTTCTTACACCCATATTGTGAAGCGCTTACAATAATAAATAAGCAAATAATATATTTTTTCATGTCTTATTAGTTTTGTGACTTCAATTAAAATTCTACGTTAAAACCAAGATTATATACACGAGGTACCGGATAACCGCCCGATCCATCTCTACCAATTGCTGTAACACCCTCTGGATTAGGTCCTGAATAAGCTGAGAACGTAACAATATTACTTGCCGAAAAGAACGTACGGATGTTGGTTAATCCAATTCGTCTGGCCATTTTCTTCGCGAAAGAGTAAGAAAGTGTGACCTGATTAATTTTGAAATAACTTCCTGTTTCCATCCAAAGTGTTTGCGGGTATCTGTAATTGTTAACATATCCTTCATGTGCATAATCATAAACATTAGCAAATTTTGCATTAGTATAACCTGGTCCGGTCCACATATTTAAGTCATTAACAGGAACAACCGCTAAAGGATTTGCTCCAAGAACATCAATATTATTAATCCTAGCAATACCAAACGGATCTCTTAATAACCTTAACCTATCTGCTAATGCGTTATTTAAGATAGAGCGCTTTGCTGTATATGTAGCGTAAATGTTAAATGACATAGCTGCCCCAGACGGGAAGGTATAGCTTATTGTATTAGACATACCACCGGTTAACACAGGCTGTGTATTACCTACAACCTGTAAATCTCTCGAGTCCAAAATATAATCACCATTTGCATCAAAGAAACGAGCATCACCACCCTGGAATGAATTTAAAACATTTCCTGAATTATTATTTCTATACCTCAAACCCGTAACAGGATCAATAGGCACATCACTTGTAGAATCATATACCCCTTGATTCACATACAAGAAGTTAGCTAATGAGTTTCTTCCTACTCTTTTTGCCAAATGTTGCTCATAACCTGAACCAAAATCAAATTCAATAAACTGTCCATTATACTCAGCAGGAAGCTGAGTTAATACATCATTATTTATTGCACCATTCACTGATACTGTCCAGTTAAACTTACTATTCTTTGATAATGGTCTGCTACTTAAAGATAATTCATAACCATAGTTAGAAAGTGCCGCATCATTACTGGTATACTTTTGGAAAGCGAGTGTGTTAGATAAGAAACTGGTAAATAACTCATTAGAAACCTTTTTATAATAGGTATCAAAAATCACATCCAATTTTCCATCAAAAAGTCCAACATCAAATCCCAAGTTGAATTGAGTTACATTTTTTGGTCTAAGCAATGGATTAGGAATATACTCATAATCAATACCTACACGTGGATTGTTATTATAGAATCCTTTAGGACCATATTTTCCGTAGATATCAACCAAAGTACCAACCGGGAAAATATTTTTACCTCCGGTTAACCTGATATCACCATAACTTAGCCATTTAAGATCTTTAAGCCAGTTTTCTTTGTTGAAATTCCATTTCAAACCAACTGACGGATTTTTTGCATATGGATCTTTGTTTCCATTATTTGAAGTTCCATCAATACGATAAGTGATATCCAAAATGTATTTCTTTTGAAAATCATACGTGAAGGCCGCTGCGAATGAAATTTGATTCTGATCGTAGAAAGTAGTTAAGATACCTCCACCACGCGAAAAATAACCATCATAACCCAATGGTCCCTGGAACTGATCGTTAGGAGATCTTTCTAATCTTGTAGTGCTGCCTTGTCCTTTTTTTACATACATCTCACTAAAAAGGTTAAAAAACAAATTATGCTTCTCCTCGAATGATTTTACATAAGAAATATTATTCCTGTTATACAATTGCGATTGATATCCGTAATAAGAATAAATCTTAGCAAATTGGCTATTGGCAGCTGCTGGCGTAAAAGTATCCTCAGTATCCACATTATAATCGTAACTGGCTGCTGAAGTTATATTTAGCCCTGGAATTAATTCATAACGTCCCTCAATATAAGTATTCAAATTCTTAGGCCCTGCATCTGAATTTGTCTGTAACGCAGATAAAACACTGCTGGTAGCCTGGAAGAAAGATGGGCCAGGCAATAAAGAAGATTTTTGACCATCAGTAGCAACACCTGTTTGCAATAGCCCTACACCGTTTGCCTTTTTAATCTTACCAACGTTTCCTCTAATGGAACCAAAGAAACTAATCCTGGTTGTTGGTTTGTAGTCCATGTTCATATTCAAACTGTATCTATCAAAACCGGTATTCTTGATAATACCTTTATCTGAAAAATAACTCAAGTTAGTTTTGTAACTAAATTTAGAATCACCACCGTCTAATTGAATATTATGCGTTTGGTTATAAGTATTCTGATAAAAAACGCCCTGCCAATCGGTTGAATTATTATAATAAGGATTCAAACTATCTGCTAAAAACGGCGTGTTAGATATTTTATAAAGGTCATCAAACCTACCATAGTTAAGGATTTGGGATAGTTTTATGTCACGTTCATTAGTACCCCCTAAAATATTACGAAGCTTAGGAATTGCGTTCATATAGAAGTTACCTGTGTAACGAATACGAGGAATTTCAGAATTTCCACGCACCGTTTGAATTAAAATTACACCATATGCACCTCTTGATCCATACAAAGCTGTTGCCGTTGCATCCTTTAAAACCTCAATACTTGCAATATCCTCCTGCGGAATTAGAGATATAGGACTTACACCCGGACCTTGTTGCTGGAATCCAAACTCGGAGGCTTTATCGGCATCCATCGGAACCCCATCAATAACGTACAAAGGAGAAGTTGGCTGAAGGAAAGTCTCGTTACCTGAACCTGTTGTACTAATGGTTGATAAACCACGAATGTTAACCGTACCACGTAACCCCGGTGCTCCTGTATTTAATTGGATATTTAAACCAGCTACTTTACCTTGAAGCAATTGCTCAACGTTTGATACCGGTACATCTTGTACCTCTTTACCTGAAACTATAAATGAAGATCCCGTAGTTACCTCTCTGGTTCTCTTTTGATAACCACGAATAACTACCTCTTCCATAGTTTTATTATCTTCCTTTATGGACACATTCAATGATGTTTGTCCGGGATTTAATTTAACTGTTTTAGTACCATAACTGATATATGAAAATACTAGGGATGCTCCATCATCTACCGATACGGAGTAATGTCCTTTAGAATCTGTTTGTGTAAGTACTTTTAATGGTTTTCCTGTTGCTACACTAACGCCAACCATAGTTTCCTTGGTTCCGGCATCAGTTACAGTTCCGCTAACCGTTACTTTCTTTGTTTGCGCCACCAAATCCTTGCATAGAAAAATGCAGCTGAAAAAAATCGATAGCAAAATTATTTGTTTTCTCATTGTATTAATTTTTATCATTAACATTTCTATTCATCTTCAAATTTCGGATTCACTGTTTTAAAGTGAAACACAACCTCCCAATCGCCTTTTTCGTAAATAGCGAAATCTTGCGAAATCACACCTTGCTCTTTGAATCCTCCAAATCCTCTTCGAGAATAAACAAATTCAACATGTGCTGAACCACCACCACCAACATTATTAACACCTCCTGATGTAAAACGAGTTGGGATTCTGGCAACAGGAATAGGATAGGCTACATCGAATTTTACATACTCAGCGGTTTGTTCCTTGTTAAAACCATGAACCAGCTGATCCCATTTAGTTTCATTGAACTTTGCGGGATTAATAGCGACCGAATCTTTGTCTAAAAATTTAAACCTTAATGAATTCCCTGTACCTCCAGGTACTTTTCTGATATAGGTATACACAACTCCTTTTAATCCTCCTCCGTTAGCCTGTAAATCATCATTGGTACCTTCACCTTTCATCCCATAAATATTAGGAAAATTGTGTTGCAAATTACTTCCATTAGGAGTGGTAGTATTAGGCTTGCCATTAAACCAATTGATATCTGCATCCGGCCAATATGGACGCTCTCTATAAGGATTTATAAATAGATTTTTCATGATTCTGGTACCTCCTGAATTCTTAACTTTCACATCAAAATACCTGATATCTTGAGGATAACTAACTGAATCCCTTGGCTTAAACACCTCACTAGTAGCTGACTCCCAAAGAACGATATCACCTGAAGATCTAACTTCAAGCATTGGACGTTCCTCTACTTTTCTCTTTGCATCAATTTCGGCTACACTCTTTTCGTTCCCTGTATATTCAGCGGTCCATACCAATACTGGTTTTTTAACCAGCATATCTTCGGCCGATCTTCCATCACCGAATCTTGGATTTATGATCTCAAAGGTCATAGGGAACGATGAATTATCTGCGTTAAAAATACCCTGAGCTAAATTTACCCTACCTAATGTTGCTGGAATTTCAGATATCGCATATGTCATTTTTGTACTTAAATAACTTTTTTCATCAGGTAGATCAAAAATCTTCCTGCATCCTGAAAAAGCAATCATCAAAGTCAAAAATAGAACTACTTTATATTTTAATATGTTGTGCATAACATTTGTCAATTTAAATATGTCTTTCATTTTTATTGGTAAACTTTTCTGAAGTTCATTGTCCACTCAGACAACTGGAATAAATCATCTCCTGCGTTGGTCAGGATTACCACACGATAATATGAATAAGCCACGTCATTTTTAAAATCATAGATCTTAGTCTGATAGTTAGACTCAAACTTCATATCCTGTCTGGTATCAAGTATAACCCAATTAGTTTTATCTTGAGAAGCTTCTAACCTCCATGATGTAGGGTTACGAGGATATTGTTGTGAATCGTTTGCTGTAGTGAATGTATAAACATTGGATACAGTTGGTACAATAGGATCCCAACAGAAATATATAGGTTTTACTGTCGGAGTACGATTATTAAAGTGGGTAATAAACTTAGTTAATGAATTGCCATCATATATTTTTTCAAATCTCTCTCCAGGATTTACAGTTCCATCTTTATAATTAGGATCGGTATATTGAACATATTTAGGCCCGAGAACGGATTTAAACAAGTTAGCAGGCGGCGGGATAAAAGTAAGTCGTCTTACAAATTCATCGTAGCCAAATACGTGATCAGGTTGTACTAAATGAATCATACCGTTTTTAGCCTGGATATTAACAGAACTTGTATATGCAAAAGCCCAATTTGGTGTAAATACACTCCTTTTAGTATTGGCAAACTCGATAATTTCAGGCCCTCCGTTTTGCATACCCTGAGCATCAGCATATTGACGTTTACCATGCATCGGATAGTTTCCACGGACACTTAAAAGCTCTCGCCCATCACCAACAGAAAAATCTGTTGATTTAAAAAGTCCTTTTACAATATATCTGGATACCATGGTGTCCAGGTGAGAACTGTCATTTTTAATTTTCTCTTCCTGAGAAGGGATTAGAACTTTACCCGAAGCCAATTCTGCTAAAAATATAGCCGGCTTACCGTTTGCTCTTCTTGCGTCATTTAAGTTTTTAATTGCTATTTGGAAACTCGAATTAGAAACCGCAAATAAAGTTACCGCGCTATCTCTAAGTGTTCCTTCTAATTTTAATTTATCAATCACCAATAACAATGAATCATAAACACCCGGTTTAGTCTTCAAGTAATCGTAGATGTCTAGATTGGTACCAGAGTTAATGTTTTCGGTCTCATAATAGCCCTTTTCTTTCTTACAGCCAATTTGAAGTATTATGGCACTAAACAAGAATGCTACTAAATATCTACTATATAAATTTGATTTTTTCATATCTATTAATGCTTAGTTATTTCCAATAAGAATTTTGTACCAATTCGGGATTCTGATCAATAAGAGACTGTGCTATAGGCCAATAAATACCTCCTGAATTAATCAACTGCATAAATTTAGGATCCTTCTGTACTATTTTGTGATATCTCACCAAATCAAACCATCTATAACCCTCACCCATAAACTCTTTATTACGCTCATTAAAGATCGTATTGATAAGATTTCCATTTCTCTCTGCAGAATATGGGATGTAAGTATTAATTACCGCCCCGGCGTCATCAACATTATACCTAAATTGACGAACGGTATTAAGAGCCTCTATTGCTCCCGCCGTCTCACCCAAAACTGCTAGTGCTTCTGCTCTTAATAAAGTCACATCTTCTAACCTTGTAAAAAGTACAGCACTTGAAAAAATCCTGAATGTAGGATCGCTAGATCCATCTTGCATACATTTTATCTTACTAAAAATTGGATATTTACCTAAGAAATTAGTAAAATAAAGTTGAGAGTGAGTAACACCGGTACTATCAATGTTAAACCTTCCATCATTAGACTCTCTAAATATTGATAAGATAGAATCCTTTGGAACAAAAATATCCGGTAGGTTTTTGTTTACGATTGGTTCAGCTAAAGTTAATGATTCAATATTACCAACAAATGTCGCATCCTGGTGACCGAAGATAAAACCAAAACCAAGAAGCTGATTGTTGTTTTTATCGAAGAAAATTCCACGGCGATTAGTAAGATAATCAGTGGTAGAATAATTCATTGAAGCCTTTGGAAAATTATCAAGTACTATTTTAGTATATACTGTTACATCTGCATATTTTCCTTGCCATGCAGCTACTTGCGCTAAAACCGCATAAGCACTTAGCTTTCTAACCAATGTTCCATCCCATCTTCCTGTTCCTTCATTGTAGTACTGGCCTGGTTGCTGAATATCATTTGCACTATATCTATACGGCAAAAGCTCAGCTGCAGCAGCCATTTCTGCTTGTACAAATTCTAAAATCGCATTACGATCTGCCCTTTTTACATTTTCGAAACTGCCATCACGTGATGAAGTAATAAAAGGTACATCACCCCAGATTCTAACCATATAGAAATAAGCAAATGCACGCAGAAATCTTACTTGCGCTACATCCACAGTCATGTTGTTCTCTGTGTATCTTGGATCTTTTTCTTTGACCTCATGTATACGCTCAAGGAAAATATTTGCTGCATTTACTATTGCATAAAATCTCCTCCAATTTGAAAGCTCTTCAACAACAGGATAAGATGCTTTCAGGTCATTTCTTATAATTGCCTTTAAGTCCTGGCGAATCGGGCTATCAAAGTTACCCATACGAACATCTCCATATATCCAATGTCCATTATTATCTGCTAAGGCTGCTCTGGTTAACCCGTACACTCCAAGCAATTTAGCTCTGGAATCTTCCAGATTATTCCAGGAATTCGATTCATTTACCACACGGGTTGAGTTTATATCTAATGCTTTTTTACAGCCACCTGTTATCAGGGTAAAAAAGATAAGACTCAGCAAAACTATTTTTTTCATTTCGTCTATTTTAAATGGTATTTAATATTATTAGTTTATGTGTGATATTGAATTAAAAATCCATTTTGACACCCAACATATAGGTTCTAGGAATTTGAATTCCATATCCTGAATCATAACCCGTATAGTTTACGAGTTCTGGATCTTGCCCTGTATATTTAGTAAGCGTGAAAACATTATGCACACTACCATAAACATAAAATCTCTCTAGTTTTGGTATCTTCTTTTTCATCATTTGGGTTAAATCATAACCTAATGACAATGTTCTTAACTTTAGGAATGAAGCATCTTCAAGAAATAAATCTTGATTTACCTGGTAAGGCGCCGATGAGCTCCATGGATTGTACAGAGGATATTTTGAATAATCTCCTCTTTTTTCCCAGAAAGTAACCTCTCTAACAGAGTTGATGTTGTTCAAACCTTCGCGATTAACAAAATCAAAACGGTTAGCCATTTCCTGATTCATTAAATCTCTACCTAGATTGAAGTACATATTTACGCTTAAGGTCCAGTTTTTATAGCCGAAATCATTTTTAAATCCTCCAGAAACAACCGGAAGCGCATTTCCCATTAAAGTTCGATCTTTATTACTGATCACATTATCCCCGTTAAGATCTTTCCACTTAGGGTCACCTGCTTTTAAAGTAATAGCATTATAACTCATTTTTTCGCCATTTGAACCTACAGGAACTTCAGCATCTGTACTAAAGATACCTTGGTTAGTTAATAACCAGTAGCTATCTACCGACTCACCAACTTTTAAAAGTCTGTCGCCGATAATTAGTTCAGATAAACCTCCAGGCAATGCTTTCAATTTATTTTTGTTGAAATTCAAATTGAGCGAGGAAGTCCATGAAACTTTGTTTGTAGAAGGCAAGATATCAGCACTAATTGCAGCATCAATACCAGAGTTTGCGATAGACATTCCGTTTCTAACAATAGTGTTATACCCGTATTCTGCAGCACCTGGTACGCCTAACAATTGATTTTTATCTTCTTTCGAATACACATCAACCGAAGCTCTGATTCTATTTTTTAGAAAAGCAACGTCAACACCAACGTTTAACTGATCCTGATACGCCCATTCTAAACCATAAGGAATAGCGCCGGCATTATAAGGTCTTGTTAATGTAGCAAAACCATTATAACCAGGCGCAATTAAGTTACCTGTAAAACCAATGAAAGCAGTATACTGAGGGCCTTGAGCATAATTATCAAATTGTTCTGCTCTACCCATGCGACCAACACTTGCACGCAAATTCAAGTCCGAAATAAAATCATTTTTATCAAGGAAGTCCTTTTTCATGTCCCAGTTGGCTGAGAATATTGGTGAATAGAACCAACGGTTAGTTGGTTGCTGATTTGATGATGCATCAGCACGTAACATAGCAGAAAAAGTATAAACATCGTTATAGTTATAACTTGCTTTTCCTGTAAATGAAATCATGTTGTTTCTGGTTTTATCTAAAAATTTCCAAACCAACTCTCTTTTAAATACAAAAGGCTCCAAATAATCACCTCTGTTTGGATCACTTTGTAATAAATTCAGTTTTATAAAATCATTTGATCCTTTATAAGCGTAAGCGTAGTTATATTTATAAGTATCATATTGAAATGAAGAACCAACAGCAAAATTAAATGAATGTACATCGTTTACTTTCAAATCGTAAGTAGCCGTGTTATCAAACATTGCTCTTCTGCTAAAACCATAATAGTTTGAAGCATAGTTTGTTGTTTGTAATAAAGATCTTGGATAGAATATATCTCTATACCCCTCATTGTTGTCGACACCAAATACCGAATTGAATTTAAATGCCCCCAAGTCAATACCAACCTTCACTAACCCTTCAACTATATTAGATCTGTTGTTATCAAAACCTTTATCAAATTGATCTAGATAAGCTTGATACTTATTGCCGTTTGGTGCAATTGGAGAACTTAAATCCGGTATATAATTTACTTGAGACAATCGATCTCTAACATTCCTATTTCGCTGGCGATCAACACGATTCGCATTAATAATAGCAGTAAACGACATCCAGTCGGTTGGTCTCATATTAATTTGAAAACGAGTATTATAACGATCAGCACCAGTGTTGTCGGCAACTCCTCCACTAGTAGTAGTTCCAACGCCAAAACGGAAGTTAGCCCTTTCGCTACCTCCTGATATTCCGGCGTTTACAGAATAGGATAGCGCATTGCCATAATACTGGTCATTCCAGTTAGATGGACCATAAAAATCATTATTTAGGGAATCACTCAGATAGAGTGGATATGAATCAACATCCGAATAACTTCCATTCGCAGTATACTTATCATAAAACTGTCTTCTAAAAGTATTCTCGAATTTACCATTTATAGTTGTTACCGGGCTTGGCGTTGCTACACCTATATATGACTCAAAGTTTATTTTCCTTACAGTAGAATTTCTCTTACTTGTAAGCACAATAACTCCGTTAGCCCCTTTAGGTCCGTAAATAGAAGTCGACCCCAGGTCTCTTAATATTTTAACAGACTCGATATTATCCATATTGATATTAGAAAGGCTGTTGGTTGCAGGCCCTATTCTATCAAATTTATATTGTTGGATGTCGTAAGCAAAAGGATGCTCTCCAACTAAAGGTATTCCATCAAGAACAACTAGCGGTTGAGTTGCAAATTGTTCGCGTGGAGATACAAGCGGTTGTGATGTTCCGCGAATAAACATATTCTGAACCGTACCTGGCTCACCAGATGACTCCTGAACATAAAGACCAGCAGCTTCACCTTTTAAATACTGGTGCAATGTAAATGCAGGAAAAACGGCGAGCTTTTTAGGATCGACATTGTCAGCTTTAGATTCCAACGCCGAAAAGACGGTCCTCTTGGACTTAGGCTGGAAGCGTGTAGTATCTACTTTAAGTTTGGCAGAATCCTCTTCGGTAGAATCAGTCTGTTTTTGGAAGCTCATCCTAAATGAAGAAACATCCGAATTACAGGCAGACCTAGCGGCATTACCAAAAGAACATGTTGATGAACACAACAAACCCAGGAAAGTTATATTTGCAATAAAGCGCATAACAGATAATTAAGTATTAACTGATTGAAAACCTTTTTTTAATTTGACTGTACAGAATAAATTAAATTTTAGATACGATAATGCCACCTCACCTACCGCTCAAGCAGATTAAACAACAGCAAGTAAATAATTTAAATTATTTTTTTTTAAAACGTTTTAGCTAGGGATTTTAGCGGCAATTTGCGCACGCAGTCCAGCCTTAGCTTTTAAAGTCGGCACGTAATGCCCAAGAAAATAATCGTGTTTAAGAGGCAAGAATTCACCCCACAGATTTTTAGTAAAAGTTTGATTCATAGTTTGGCTTATTAGGTTAGTATTTGGTTCCCGATAATGACTTATGGTGCTAAATCGATTATCTATAACAATAATACGAAAGAATATTTATAATACAAATCTTTTACATCATTTTTTTTTACACATTATTATTTTTACGCATACGTTTGCGCAACAAGCCTTTTTTTGGCAATTACAACGATAAAGTAGTTAAGTGTCATTTATACACTACCACTATCATTTTCAGTCATCTGCGTACTATAATTTCTTAGATACATATATATATGGTATCCCTTTAACTTTTCAAATTATCACGTTGTAGTAATTATTAAAATATAAATGCTCAAACATTCCCTTTTTAATGGATGAAAATTTGTTATTTTGAAGTATATTAAAAAAACAGGCCTTTTATATAAAACAGATATGCCAGTTAAGCAAAAAAAAGAAAGCGGAAACAACATTTTATCAATAGATATTGGTGGCACCAGCATTAAGGCTTGCATCTTAAGTTCAAAAGGAGACCTGCTCTCTGAATTCAAAAAGCTCCCTACTCCAAAAAATTCAACACCTGAAGAAGTTATCAAAACCGTTAAAGAATTAGTGACGTCTTTAGATGATGATAGCTTTGACCGAATATCAATTGGCTTCCCCGGTTATGTTAGATGCGGCAAAGTGGAAACAGCACCTAATCTAGCTAAAAATAAATGGACCAACGTTGACCTTGCTCAGCAAGTAAGTAATTTATTTAAGAGGCCGGTTCGATTAATAAATGATGCCGACCAACAGGCTCTTGGAATAGTTAGCGGCATTGGCTTCGAAATCGTATTTACAGTAGGCACCGGTTTTGGTACTGCACTTGTTTACGACGGAGAACTACTCCCCCACTTTGAGCTTGCTCACTTACCCGTTACAAAAACCAAGGACTATGACGACTACATAGGAACCAGAGCTTTTGAGAAAATTGGAAAGAAAGATTGGAATGAGCGCCTGCAGCGAATCATTCAGATCTACAAAACTGTATTTAATTACGATACCTTATATATAAGTGGTGGAAATTCCAAGCACATTACCTTTGAACTTGATCATAACATCCATTTGGTTACTAACAAGGATGGCATCAAAGGAGGTGCTAAGCTTTGGGAAGTAGCCGAAAAATATCACGTATTCACAACTCGTCCTAACGACAAATAAAATAATGAAGAATAAATATACTTTAGGAATGATCGGCCTCGGAACCATGGGCCGAAATTTATTGCTTAACATGGCCGACAATGGCTTTCAGGTAACCGGTTATGACAAAGATGCGCGCATGCTTCAAAAGCTTGAAGAAGATGGCAAGGCCCATGACTTAAAAGGATTTGAGTCATTAACCGATTTTGTGCAAAGCTTAGAGCTTCCAAGGAGAATTATGCTTTTAGTACCAGCAGGCGCTATCGTTGACAGTGTAATTCAGGAAGTAGTTCCGTTGCTTGATAAAGGCGATATGATTATCGACAGCGGAAACTCACACTTTACTGATACCAGCAGAAGAGCAATTGAACTTTCTGAAAAAGGTATTCACTTCTTTGGAATGGGTATCTCTGGTGGAGAAGAGGGTGCACGTTTTGGACCAAGCATGATGCCTGGTGGAGATAAAACTGCCTACAATGCCGTAAAGCCTATCCTTGAGGCTGTTTCCGCAAAAGTTAACGGCGATCCTTGTGTAACATACATTGGTCCTGGTGCATCAGGTCACTTTGTGAAAATGGTACACAATGGTATTGAATATTCAATGATGCAGATCCTTGCAGAAGCTTATGATCTTTTAAAGAATGTACTAGGTTACAACAACGAGCAGATATTCAGCACATTTGAAAAATGGAACAATGGCAGGTTAAAATCTTTCTTATTGGAAGTAACCCGAGATATATTTAAAGTTAAAGATCCTAAAACCGGTGGATATCTGATTGATGTTATTAAAGATCAAGCTAAATCTAAAGGAACAGGAAAATGGACTTCACAAGTTTCGATGGATTTACAGTTACCTATTCCAACTATTAATGAATCGGTAAGTGCCCGTGACTTGTCAAAATTCAAAACTCTTCGTGTTGCCCTTTCAAAAGCACTTCCTCATCAGCAAGTTAAAGTTGAAGATGTAGCTGCATTTGAAGTACAGTTAGAGCAAGCGCTTTACTTTGCTATGATCACTTCTTATGCTCAAGGTTTACATTTGTTGGAACAAGCTTCAGCGGAATTTAAATATGAGCTTAATTTAAAAGAAATCTCTCAAATCTGGCGTGGTGGATGCATTATCCGTGCGGTATTACTTGAAGACATTTATCAAGCTTATAAAAAGCAACCGGAGTTAGCTCATTTATATTCTGATGAGAGCATCCAAAACCAATTAAAAGAAATTATACCAGGTACAAGAAACGTAGTTATCACGGCATTAAGTAACGGTATTGCAATTCCTTGCTTTGCCTCTGCCTTAACCTATTACGATTCTCTTAGAACAGAAAATTCTCCGCTAAATCTTACCCAGGCACAAAGAGACTTCTTTGGCGCGCATACTTTTGAGCGTATTGATGAAGAAGGTATCTTCCATGCAAACTGGAACGAAAACAATTAATAAAATTATAACCTACACTGCATTTATAATAACATTCTAATGAAAACAAGCCTCAACGTTAACCCAACCATAGTAGTAATTTTTGGAGGTACCGGTGACTTAAATTATCGCAAGCTTGCGCCCGCTCTTTATAACCTATATTCTGATGGCTATATGCCGGATAAATTTGCCATCATTGGAACGGCACGCAGACCATTAACCGATGAAAAGTTTAGAGAAAACTTAATGGATGGCGTAAACAAGTTCTCCAGATCTGGAAAGGTAAAGCAGGACAAATGGGACAAATTTGCAGAAAATGTTATTTATAATTCTGTTGATGTAGAGACTCCTGAAAGCTTCGGCCTACTTAAAAAAAGTATTGAGAGACTTCGAAAAGAATTCGGCCTTAAAACACAGGTTATTTACTACCTTGCTGTAGCGCCAAACTTGTTCCCTCTTATCGCTAAATGTCTTTCTGACTATGGGTTAGCTGGCACTGAAGACAACTGTCGTATTGTAATCGAAAAACCTTTCGGAAGAGATCTTGAAACAGCGAGAGAATTAAATACCATACTTACCGGCATATTTACTGAGAAACAGATCTATCGCATAGATCATTATCTGGGTAAAGAAACTGTGCAGAACATTATGGCTTTCCGTTTTGCAAACTCTTTCCTTGAGCCACTTTGGAACCGCACTTATATAGATCATATCCAGATCTCTGTAACAGAGCAACTTGGTGTTGGAGATAGAGGTGGTTATTACGAAAGTGCTGGTGCTTTGAGAGATATGATTCAGAATCACTTGCTTCAACTACTTTGTTTAATTGGTATGGAAACTCCGATTAACTTTGATGCTGATGAGATCAGGAATAAAAAAGTTGATGTATTGAAAGCAATGCGTCCTTTTAGCCCTGAAGACATCCGTTTCAGCACAGTTAGAGGTCAGTATACTAAAGGCTGGGTTGAAGGTAAAGAAGTACCTGGTTACAGACATGAAAATGGTGTGGATCCTAATTCAAATACTGAAACCTTTGCTGCAATTAAATTCTTTGTAGATAACTGGAGATGGCAGGGAATTCCGTTTTACGTACGTACCGGAAAACGTTTGTTCCAAACGTCTTCATTAATCACCATTCAGTTTAAAGATGTTCCACATCATATTTTCCCATCGGGAGTAACTGAACACTGGCAACAAAACAGATTGATCATCAGTATTCAACCTGAAATGAGTATCCGTTTACAAGTGCAGGGTAAAAGACCTGGATTGGACATGGTGTTGAATCCTGTTGACATGGTATTCGATTACAAAGGAACCTACAGTTCTGACACACCTGAAGCCTACGAAACGCTGTTACTAGACGTCATGACAGGCGATCAGACGCAGTTTATGCGCGCTGACCAGGTAGAAGTCGCATGGGAATTATTAATGCCTGTAATCAACGCATGGGAAAGCAAGAAATCTTTAAGCTTCCCTAATTACACTGCAGATTCATGGGGACCTGAAGACGCTGAAGCGTTAATCGCAAGAGACGGCTTCCACTGGTTTGCTTTACCACTAAATAAAGAATAATGAACTTATTAATTTATAAAACTCAAAGCGAATTATTTGAGGATCTGATAGATTACATAGTAACTATTGCCAACAAGTCAATTGCCGAAAACGATTGCTTTAATTTTGTACTAACAGGGGGTAATTCTCCTAAAGCGTTGTACGAATTATTGGCGACTACTTATCGTGATAAAATTGACTGGTCTAAAGTATATTTTTTCTTCGGCGATGAGCGCAACGTATTACCTAACCATGAAAGCTACAATGGTTTAATGGCAAAGAGAGCAATATTAGACCCATTGAACATTGCCGATGATCATATATTTTACGTAGATACTACTTTGGCTCCCGAAAAGGCTGCAATTGAATACAATAAAGCTATATCTGCTCATTTTAATGGTACAGATATCATATTCGATCTGATCCTTTTAGGAATGGGTGATGACGCACATACTGCTTCATTATTCCCTGGAACTACTATTCTTGACAATAAAGAAGTAGAAATTGACTCCGTGTTTGTTGAAAAACTTTCGACCTACAGAATCAGCTTTACTGCACCGCTTATTAACAAGGCTAAGAACATTGCCTTCCTTGTTTTTGGAGAATCAAAAGCTCAGGCTGTAAAACATGTTATTGAAGCACCAAAAAAGAATACAAAATTGTATCCTTCACAGTTAATCGACCCGGTTGATGGAAGTGTGACCTGGTTTCTTGATGATGCAGCAGCCAGCTTATTAGATAACTAACAAGTACGAGGTAGATCATTCGTTAATAAACAACAATTATACTGAGGCAACACGTTCGTGTTGCCTTTTTTTGTGCATTTTACTATATTGCAATTAAAACGTCAGATGAACTACTGAACCATCCCTATTAGCAATGAAAAAAGAAAACAATGCCCTACCACGCCGTCAGTTTCTAGGAAACGTTTCTAAAGTCGGAATACTAGGCTCGTTAGCCGCCTTTTTACCAGGTAGCAGCTCAGCTGAAGTACTCGAATCCTTTGCTGCAATTCCTGAAGACGGACATGTTTTTCTGACTAAACCTTATCTGCAATTACCATCAGCAGATAGCATGACAATAAGGTGGGTAACCAACAAACTCTGTTACAGTTGGGTGGAATATGGGGAAGGAACCAATCTAGATTTAAAAGCGAACCATGTAACCGACGGTCTTGTAGATGCTCACAACAGGATCAACTTTGTTAAGTTAAAAGATCTAAAGCCGGCTACAAAATACAGCTACCGGGTATTGTCGAAAGAAATTACAGATTTCCAACCCTATTCTCTAAAATATGGTGATACAATAACCAGCGAAACCTATTCCTTTGACACTCTTAAAACAAATCCTGAGTCAGTTTCCTGGCTTATACTAAACGATATTCATGATCGTCCTGCATCAATTCCACATCTATTGAAATTAAACAACGAGGACTACGATTACGTGTTTTTCAATGGTGATATTTTTGATTTCCAAAAAGACGAACAGCAGATAATTGACAATATGCTTAAGCCATCTACAGATGTATTTGCCAGCACAAAACCATTTATGTTTGTTCGTGGTAATCATGAAACCAGAGGGAAGTTTTCGCGGGAACTAAAAGACTATTTTTCGAATAAAGACGACAAAGGATACTTTGCCTATCAGTGGGGTCCTGTTTTTAATATTGTGTTAGATACTGGAGAAGATAAGCCTGATGATCACCCCGTGTATGCGGGAATAGTAGATTTTGATGGCTATCGCAAAGAGCAGGCAAAATGGCTGGAAGAAATCATGAAATCAAGCGCCTATAAAAAGGCAAAATTCAGAGTAGTGATGATGCACATTCCTTTGTACCATTCAGGCGATTGGCATGGACCAATGCATTGCCAGAAACTATTTGCTCCATTGTTCAAAAAACACAAAGTAGACCTGGTAATTTCAGGGCATACACATACCTATGGCGTTTGGCCTCCATCGGCGGAACACCCCTACCCTGTTATCATAGGTGGTGGACCAAAGGAAGGAAATCGTACCCTTATTAAAGTAAAAGCTGACAGCAAAACGCTGGATTTAGTGATGCTAAAAGATGACGGATCGGAAGTAGGAAAGTACAGTCTTTCTTAAACTTTAATTCGTTCTAAAACTGCAACGTTGTTTTCTGTGTTGATACCTTTTAACTCAACATACTTAACATTTGGCAACCAAAATGAACCACCTTCGATTCTCACAAAAATCCTGTCGAGCTGAATCTTTTTATTGTTAACAGTTACATAAACATGGAACTTTTTATCCTTATCAGATTTAAGCAAATACATAGGCAGTTTTTTATGAGAAACAAACCTAAGTTCAAAATGATCTTTCCCTATTTCTTTTGCCTGAATCCCATAAGCAAATTTCTTTTGGATATAGTTTAAATCTTTCTTCTCACCATCGTCGCCATAACGAATCCAATATACCAGAATGGGCTCATTTCTATCTACTACCCCCTCATTATCGGCATTTAATTCGCAAATAATGGTATTGGTATTTGGGTCTCTTTGCAAATAAAAAAGCTGATTAGCAATCCCCTTTGGAGTTGGGAATTTTATAGGGGACGGATCGCTTTTATCTCCTGATTGAGCGTATGTAGATAAAGCAGCGAAATTCAATATCATAGCACTCAATAAACTAAATAACAGCAGCTTATTGATGGTTGGTATTTTGGCGGTTTTCATTGGTAAGAATATTAAAGTTCAAAGATATACAGAGAATTCTAAACTCTTGAAATTCAATTGTCAAATTGCCGACATTATCTTTTACAATTAAATGCTCCAAAAGTTCTCTCTTTATAGCGAAAAATTTGTTTCTTTAGCTTTATAGATAAATTAATGAATCTCAAATCCCTATTACTCATATTCCTTCCAGGCTCCATCAATTTTGTAACATTTGCACAAAAAGTAGAAAAACCAAATGAACTACAATACATTTCCAGCGATTATAATTTGTAACGAAAACTAATATTAGTTAAACTTGCGATTGTAATCGCAAAATTTATACTATATTTGCGATTACAATCGCAATATTCATGATTTCAAGAGCTATAACAGAATCAATCAAGCAGCGCTTAAACGATGAAAAGGCAATCATACTACTTGGGCCTCGTCAGGTTGGAAAAAGTACTTTATTGCAACAACTATCATTCAACTTTAAAACTGATGTATTATGGTGGAATGGTGATGACGCAGATATTCGTGCATTGTTATCTAACCCAACATCAAGTCTTTTAAGATCTCTAATTGGAAAGGCGCGTACATTAGTTATTGATGAAGCTCAACGGATAGAAAACATAGGACTTTGTATAAAACTAATTGTTGATCAAATGAAGGAGATAAAGGTAATCGCTACTGGCTCATCGGCATTTGAACTTGCAAATAGTATCAATGAACCATTAACTGGTCGTAAATGGGAATACAATTTATATCCATTTTCTTTTTCTGAAATGGTTAACCACCATGGGCTTCTCGAAGAAAAGCGTTTACTAAATCATAGATTAATCTATGGTTATTATCCGGAAATTGTTAATAATCCAGGAGAAGAAGAATCGCGTTTAAAGCAGCTCTCCAGTAGCTATCTATATAAAGATATTCTTACACGGGAAAGAATCCAAAAACCAGATAAGATGGAAAAGCTAGTACAAGCGCTTGCTTTTCAAATTGGCAGTGAAGTTTCGTATAATGAATTAGGGCAATTGACGGGATTAGATAACCAAACTACCGAAAAATATATAGACTTATTAGAAAAATCTTTTATCATATTCAGACTTAGCTCATTAAGCCGAAATTTGCGTAATGAATTAAAAAAGAGTCGCAAATTTTATTTTTATGACAATGGGCTTCGAAATGCCGTTATTAACCAATTTAGCCCAGCATTATTACGTCAAGACATCGGAGCACTTTGGGAAAATTTCATAGTTAGCGAACGTGTTAAATTCCTTGCTTATGAGCAAATTAATTGCAATCAATATTTCTGGCGTACGCATGCACAACAGGAAATTGACTATATTGAAGAGCGCAACGGCTTAATGAAAGCTTATGAAATAAAATGGAATGTAAAAAGCAAAACTAAGTTCCCTAAAACATTCTTAGATGCTTATCCAGATACGGAGACTAAAATAATTACTCCAGATAATATCCACGAGTTTTTGTTATAAACTTAGCACACATTTTCACCTATAGTATAATTCTGAAGTAGAACTGGTATATTGCAACAATTATGGGTTACGCAAAAGAAAGAGGAAAGCTTGAGAAGCTGTCGACTAAAATAGTCGGTATAAATATTTATGATGAGAAGAGTTTAGCCATTCTAATCGATATTCATGAGCAGTACTCACATACTGTGAGGATATTAAAGAATAAAGAACCTGAAACATTTGGTGATCTACACAAAAATGAATTACAGGAAGTAAAAGATGGTAAAAAAGCACTTAGAGAAAGTGAGTCAGAAGAAACCCGTCAGGCAAATTTCGTGTTGTATAAAGATGCGATACAAAATGCTTTAGACAAAACTATAAAAGCGACACTTGAGTCTTTATAAGTAAAAAAACACTTACTAAATAATTAAAAACCATTCGTTGCTTAGGCCGCGAATGGTTTTTAATTTATGCATTTTCCAAATCAGCTATAACCAATTTTTTCATTTTCATTAACGCTCCCATTACCCTTTGCCCACGCTCAGGATCACTAACCAATTGACCTAGTGCTTTTGGGATAATTTGCCAGCTAATACCATACTGATCCGTTAACCAACCGCAAGCAACTTCATGTCCACCATTTGCAGTTAATTGTTCCCAATATTTGTCAATCTCAGTTTGCGTTTCGCACTCTACAACCAACGATATAGCATCATTAAATCCAAATTTATGGTCAGCAGAGCTATCCATCGCCATTGCTACAAAACCATTGATCGTAAATTGAGCATGTTTCACAAGATCAACATTATCAGCATCGGCTTCACTGTATTTCATTATGCCTTGAACATTGGAATTAGGGAACAATTTGGTGTAGGAATGTACAGCATTTGTAGCCTCTCCTACTTTGGCACCGGTAAACATCAATGTAGGACAGAATTTCTGCGGTGTGCCCGCTTTATCACCAGTATACAATTGCCAGGAAACACCATATTTATCTTGTACCCAACCATATTTAGGGCTCCAGTCGTAGCTATCAAGGGGCATTAAAATACTACCACCATCTATCAATTTATTCCAGTATTTTTCAGTTTCTTCTGCACTTTCACAAATAACCATAAATGAAATAGCTGGATTAGGCGTTGAAGATGGGCCATCATTAAGTAGCATAATTTTTTGTCCACTTAATTCAATTTGAATTACAAATGGTGAGGTTTGACTGATTTTTCCATCACCAAATGTTTGGATATAAAAATCGGATGCCTCTGCAATTTTACCTTTCAGGGTTAAGCAAGGATAAATTAAATTTTTCATAATTTTTAAGCTTTAGAGTTAAGCAATTTACCTATACTAAAGTACAACTCTTAAATGCAATTAACAGAGGGCATAACCGACAATTAAAGGGGTAAATTGTGACAAGGAGGTACTAGATTTTACTTATGCTCTTATCTCGTGCACCTGCATCAGGTAATTTGTAATTCTTTGTTTCATGCCTATTATCTCTTCCTCAGTTACCAAAAGACCAGTCTCCTTTCCAAGGTCATCCCACAAACGGATCTTAATATAGTGCTCCTTCATTGGATCTGCTTCGAAAGCGAGTGCCTCAGTGGCACTCATGGGACCACCCTGAAATTTCAGGGTGATCTTACTGGCTTCTGAAAGCTCATTTAAATAATTCTGGTCTTTAAAGGTGAGGTATCTTTTTGTGGTTACGTGGCTGTTTACCAATTTTGCCAATCGCTCCGGGAAACCGGAATTCAGTAAATATTCTGCACCCAAATGGTCATGATCCTGTCTGCCATATCCTCCCATATCTTCTTTGCCTTCTAAAAAATGGCCGATATCATGAAGGAAAGCAGCAATCACCATTTCATTGGAAGCGTCCTCTTTGATTGCGCAATTTGCTGACTGCATCATGTGCATCAACTGGGTTACATCCTCCCCGTATTCCTCATTTCCATATTTTTCATACATGTTGAATATTTCATCAACTTTTGCTTCGATATCTGACTGATGTAAATGCATATTTATTGAATTATTCATGATTTAAAGACAACGCGCTATTCAATCCCAACAGACAGGTTCTCAGGCTCATTAAAACCGACAAAAGCAGCCTTTACCGGACGAGATGTCCATGAATACGGGACCTTTAGGTTCAAGGCAAATGCCACAGTAGCCGCCACATCATATTGGTATACAGGCTGCTTAATTTTGTATCCTTTTTTTACTCCCTTACCATAATAAATAACCGGTATAGTGATCTCTTCCGCCGATTCGCCACCATGTCCTTTATTTATTCCTCCATGATCAGAAACGATCATCACCAAGGTCTTGTCTTTCATTCCCGATTGCTCAATAGATTTTAAAACCACTCCTATTAAGGTGTCTGCTTTGGCAATAGATTCTAAATAAGCTGGAGTCATATGCCCGTTTTTATGCCCTGCACCGTCAACATGATCTAAATGAAGTAATGCAAACACCGGTTTTTTGGCAGCAAGATATTCGGAGAACTTCACAGCTGCTTCTGTTTCAGTCTCAGCATGCTCATAATGGTTAACCATTTCTTTTTGTAACAAGCGACCGTAATCATCCCAGTGAAAAACAACCCCTTGTTCTGCTTGTGGGCGCTGCTGACGTACAATATCATAAATACTCGGTGAACGGCCCACTTTATTAACTACAACAGGTTTCATACCCTTACCATCAGGCTTCCAGTCGTTCGAAGTAATCCCTGTAATTTCTGGGCCAGCGCCAAGAATCATAGCTGACCAGTTTGAAGAACTTGAAGATGGCAATACTGTCCTCGCATCATACTTAAAAGCTCCATCAGCAATCATCCTATGCATCACAGGAGCATCTGCTTTCATTAACCCCTCGCTACTGAATCCATCAATTCCAATTATGACTACATGTTCAAACAATGGTTTACCCTTTGGTAGTTGCTGGGCCTGCAACTTCATGCAGCCCAGCAACAAAATTCCACATATACCTAAAATACGTTTCATAACTATTCTTTTATCAGCCAATTACTTTTAGTAAGCTACATAAAGCCCTGTTACTTCAGCTGCATTCAGTGCTTTCTTGTAAATCCTTACATCATCTACTAACCCGGTTAACGTTTTTCTGGTATCATCACCTGCATTGTAGAGTCCTGTTCCATCTTCCCAAATTGTAAATGGATAATCATTCTTTGAATCCCAAACTGGGCCTAGCAAGGTATTAAGGTCGTAGCTGGCGGGCTTCTCGGCCTGTATATATTCCTTTGCATCAATGTATACATGCAATCGCTTAGCTCCCTGATCGAATACCCCTGTTATCATATGCCATTTATCATCAGACAGTGCAGGAGCTTTTGGTGTAGTTTCACCTGCTCTCCAGTCCATCCGGTTACTTGCTCCGGCAGCATCACCAGTTACCTTAAGCAGCCAGCCTCTACCTGATGTTCCGTTATAGGTGTCTCCTCCGTCAGTGGCCAACACAAAACCTGGGTTGCCACCACTATCCCAATTAGAGTTAGAAAATATTGCCGGATCCGATCCTATGCCCTTCGCTTTTACCCAAAAACTAAAGCTGAAACTCTGACTAAGCGCAGGTCTCAATAAATTGTGTTTAGGTAATACAGCATAGGAGCCCGCAGCAAATGAAGCCACTCTTCCCCTTACAGCGTCTGTAACAAAGGTGATTTTGGCACTGGCTGTTTCTCCAAGCATTGCATCTAACTTATTTCCACTAATATCCGACAGATCATAATCCATCGGTAAATGTGCAATCAATGCGTTTCCACTACCACTTGTTGTTGTGAAACTCCATGAAGTAGGTTCTGCAAACCCTTCAAATGCTTTCCCGTTGGCATCAGTAATGGTACCCGGATCAGCAAGCACATAGTAACTTGTAGAGAATTCAAGAGGTATGGCCAACTTAACAGTTACACGTTTCCCTTCAATCATAACTGCCGGACTTGTGACAGCGATTTCTGCAATCTTTTGATTACCTGGCGACTGGAATACTGTGATATTTCCAACTCCTTTTTTTACATCCGCAGCAAAAGTCATCTCCAGCTTAAGTAATGAACCTTCGGTACTCCCCGGTACAGGATTGAGAGATGTTAGCGGAAGACCACTTTTCCCTACCGTTTTAAAGGTCCACGAGAATCCTTCAGGCATACCCATATAGGCATTCCCCAACAGATCCGTCACGATTCCTTTTTCCAGGCTAACAGTATACTCTTCATCTCCTTCAAAATCTTCCGGATCAACGATCAGCACACGCTTATCTTCTCCAATAGTAACTGCATCAGAGGTAACATCTATACGTTTTGTACCTGTCTTTCCGGTAACTACAATCGCACCTGTTCCTTTTTTGATAATCTCGTCAAATGTGATTACCAGATTACTCGTAATCGCAACCGCCTCTACTCCTGAAGTTGGATTATAACTAATCACAACTGGGTTGCCAGTATCAACTGTATAGTCAAATTTCTCTTTGCATGAAGTGAAAAACACAGCAAAAAGCATGATTAATGCTGATGGGGCAACAAATTTCTTGATAGTATTATTTATTTTCATATCCCTGTTTTCTATTGGAATTGGTTCAAAATATTTATTTCAGATCAGTACTACTGACGGGTCAGCGTAACGCTAAAGTTTCCTTTTCCTGTTTCCTTGGTATCTGTATTTTCCCATCCCATATAAAATGAAAGAACCAAGGAAGTTGAGGATACTTTTACATCGAAATCATTAACGGGTTCAACACTGGTGAGGGTAACTTTAGCTTTATTTTCGTCTCCGGATACTCCCCAGGTACCAGTAGTATTACCAAATACTATTGGACAATCCTGTGCCATGAATTTAGATGGATTACCGGCTTCATCGGTAGTAAATACCAAACGCATCGCGCCAAACACATCGGCAGGCACATTTTTAGGAGTAACAATATCCTTTGGGTTTGCCCAGGTCCCATATATCCTGCCCGCTACGAGCTGTCCCGGATTAAGTCCGCCCTGCTGCAGAAGCTCCTTCTTGCAGGAACTCATTCCTAGAGTGCCAATCAATGCAACCAGCATAGTAAAGGCGAATTTCAAATTCAATTTCTTTGCCATATCATTAAATGTTAGTTGTTCACTTTAAAAAGACGAAACGGAACGTTTGACTTCAGTACACTTCCTTCCAATCCCCAGCTGCCATCAACACGCATCCCCATATGACCTAAAATGTTTACAGATACGTCTGTAAGACCTATAGGATAATATGGATGACGTTCACTGGCAGCGCCAACCAGTTCGCCATTATTCCCTTTGCCACTATAATCTCTCACCACTGTACCTCTTACATCATCCATTTTCAGATAGAGGTTCAGCGCAGTTCTATTTGGGTGATTGCTACTTTCAATGTTGCGGAGGTACATATACTTTTGGATAGTCTCAGTAGAAAGTACGTCGGTCCATATCCTCACCTCATTAAAAGAACCAGCCCAGTTTGGTGCTCCGCCACTATATGTCTGCGTTCCGTCTTGCGCAAGGCAGAGATAATCGTATGGCGAGGCCATATTGTCTCCATCCTTGTAGGTCAGCACCGATTCCGTCACTTTTTCACCATCCTGGTAAATCTTAATTGATTTAGTTTTATCGAAAGTAATCGCCAGATGGTGCCAGTTACCATCTTCAATCGACTTGCCTGAACCAACATCATAACGTTCAGATTTAGTATTGGCAATGTTGATCTTCCAGCTTGATCCACTTCTGCAAATGGTATAACCCGGTAAGCCTCCTGAGTCCCAGTTTTTATCCCCTATAATCGAAGGATCGCTTGAGTTAACGCCGGATTTTATCCAGGTTTCAATAGTAAATTTGCTCATACCCTGGAGTGCCGTACCTTTGATAGGGACGCGAACATAGGTCCTATCACCCGAAGCCGCTTTATTGATGGTAAGGATGTTATCCGCGTTTTCACGCGGAGGCAATGATGCTCCAACCAGTTCCTTGTTATCCAACTCATTTCCCGAAAGGATAATAGGCACATTTACCTCTTCAGGACTAGTGCTCTGAGGCACCCCAGACTCTGTTCCTCCGTGTGTAGAGACAAAGAAAATATCCCAATCTTCATTGGCATAACCACTACGTGACTGAATAGCCGCTTGTAGTCCTGCCACATACTCGTCGATCTTTTGGATGGCTAGTATATACCTGGCCTGACGAAGCTGGTATCCAACGTCCGCTCCTACTTCTGATGGGCTACTAAACTGTAAGAATACGGCACCCATTTCCGGGAGTTTCAACATCTCAACAGATTTCTTGTAAACATCCTCATCAGACCCAAACTGAAATTTATGATCTGCAGCTTGATTTAATAGCGTGTTGATTTCAGGTGTCCGAACAACAGAAGCCAGTACAATAGCCGGAGCACCGGTCTTAATTCTGCTAACAACAGAAGGATACTGGGTAAACTTGTTCCCCACAAAAGATTTGTTTATTGTTACTCCATGTTTATCAGAAGAAACACCAGTGAGCATCGTTGCCCAGCCGGAACTAGCGTATGCAGGAATCCCTCCATAGCCATTCATACTGTATGATGCATCAGCAGTAAGCTTATCGATGCCTGGTGTTGACGCATAATCAATGGCAGAATTAATAATGCCGTCTACTCCGATCACAAGGATCTTTTTGCTTTTGCCCGTCTGCGCAAAAGCAAACTGACCGGCCATCAGACAGACCGTCAGCATTAAGCGGGAATATTTAGAAAAGCTTTTCATTTTTCTTTATTTATATAATCGAATCACATAACTACCAGGAAGGCCTATCACAAAATTGAAGTTGAATGCTTCATAACTTACGGTATTGGTTCCTCCTGCGGAACTAACTATTCTCCAGGTACAATAAGTATCTGACTCCTTTACCGGAAATTTCACGCTCCATATTTCACCATCATTTGCATCGTTTACAAATGTTCCTTTAAACCCTGCTGCGCGGTTTTTCGTAAAATCAATCTGGTCGCCGGCAAGTGGAGCGCCATCTAAATATCCTACAAACCGAATTTGGTTAGGTGTATCTCCAACACGCTCTATTTCGGGTTGCTTTAGCATTCCAGACGCCCATGTTTTCACCTCAAACTCCTTAAATTCTATCACAAGTGCGTCTTGCAATATCTTACTACCCGATTGGTTAGATACCTTGATATTAAAATGGTACTCCCCTGCCGGAATCTTGTTGCCCTCCAAAACTTCCACCTGGCCTGTATATTTGTTAATAGTCAATGCTGGGGTCATAACCGTATCTGTTTTCAACGCCAATTCTGCGGGGGTTTCGTTACCTATGATAGGTGCTTTGTACTTAACAATCGGTATATTCTCATTTAAGGCACTTATGCTTTTACCACTAACCTCCTTAATATCTATAATTTCAAAATTCATCGGCAGTGTAGAAGTTGAGGACTGAAAAACACCTATATTTTGCTCTAAGCCAGAAGTTGCGTATTGCTTCCTGTTTTTATAGGTGATATCCGGGGCTATACTTCCCTCCTGTGGGATTTTAGTACAGGCACTCATCAATAGTGATCCACATACTAAGATGGTACTTGTTAAAACCCTTGCTATTTTTCTTTTGCGTTTCATCTCCTTTACTCTAATTAAATCCAAAAATATGTGTGTTAGAATTCAGTAAATGCAACACCCCGTTCGTAGAACGTAAGTCTGATGTTGCAACATCAACCGGCATATAAAATGTAAACTGCTCTGAGGTACCAAGGTTCAAAGAAAAGATAATGAACTTTGCTCCCAAATTTACATTACCTAAATAATCACCCTGCACAATGTTAAACCGAGCTTTTGTACCACCTAAAGTTGTTACGTAACTGTATGTTTTCGACAATTTACTGCTCACTATTTCTTCATTAGGAATGATGTAATTCTTTAGAATCTGAGTAATCTTGGCCATCTCTTCCACGGGAATTGCATCTAACGTTTCGGGTTGTTTTGTAGGATCCGGGAATATCAATTTAAAATAATTATGTATAGAATAATCCCTTGGTGCCAGAAATGTATTTCCTTTTGCGTTAACAGCTTCTTCCAACCCGGTGAGGGTGATGAGCCTAGACAAGGTATCATACTCATTTTTACTTTTCAGGTAATCCATAGTTGATACTCCTAAGACTCCGGATTGATCGATAGGCTGATTATCCCCATCGGCAAAATACTTGTCACTGCATCCTACAATAAACAGGATGCCAATGAATGCTATTGCTTTAATTAATTTTATCATTTCAACTGCGTATTTTGAGGTTATTGATTAAACTGCCAGTAATAAGTTTGCTCCATTCTGGGATTATTTGCGAAAGCTTCGTCGCTAACCGGAAAAAATCCTGCTCCATCCTTTTCACCTTGCGCGGTGATAAATGGATTGAATTCATGAAGACGGCCGACACGAACTAAATCGTAAACACGATGAAACTCGCCAATTAATTCTCTCCGCCTTTCTTCGAGAATCTCGTCAATCACTACTGGTTGATCATCTCTCGTGAAGAGTGGAATGCCAGCTCGCAACCGAACCTTGTTCAGGTTCTCAAGCGCATCGCTGATGCGGTTAAGTCGGGCATCAGCTTCTGCCTTTAAAAGCAATACATCAGCATATCTGAAAATTGGAACCGGTGCATCCATTAAATTGTAGGTTCTGTCTTTCACCTTTCTAAATTTAGCAAACATGATTGCGCGCTCACCATTTTGTAGCGGATCAGGCAATACAGGGCGAAGCTCACTGTTGCTCACTGAAACATCAATACTTTCAAAAAATGCGGGAACTCTTTTATCCGATTTGTCTTTAACATAGTCAGGATAGATTTCTAAAATCTTTGATTTAGGCACAGCCAACGACAGTTCTCCTCTTGAGGTATAAGGATTCATTAGATAGTAAGTCATAATGTGACCATAGTAGTCTGAATACTCGCCCTTTTTAACATCATAGTACATCTCGAATATTACCTCTTCCGACTCTCCTGTGTTAAATAAAACTCTCAATCCATCCATGGTTACCAGTTTAAAAATGTTAGAATCCATAATTTCTTTAATGGCATTCGAAGCACCCTGGTAATCCTTAAGCCACATCAATGCATGTGCCTTTAAAGCTAAAGCAGCACCTTTTGTACCTCTCGACATAGACTCTTTCCTTGTCCCTTTATACTGCCAGGGAAGGTTAGGAATAGCAAGATCAGCCTCACTAACAACCATCTCCATCACAGTTTTAAGAGGCTCTCTGCCAATAGGCTCCACATTACGGGCTTTAAGATTTATAGGTACATCGCCCCAAATTCGTGCAGCATAAAAATGTGCCATTCCTCTCAGGAAATGAGCCTCAGCTATTAGTTGGTTTTTTCTTTCCTGTGTTAGTCCATCGTTAATATTTGGGATTTTCTCAAGTACAAGATTACATTGCTCAATTGTACGATAAAAGAGTCTCCAGTTTGTCATTGGCTCCAGCTCAGTTCGCTGGATCAAATGATTTTGGAAACCAGCTTGCCAATCCCCGTCGTTGTTCGGAGTAATCCAGTCACCCGAACGTGCATCTCCCCAGAAATAATAGTCCCCCCACGACCCATTGCGTGTAGTTGATGGGGTATCGTCTTTTGTTAGTCCAGATAATCCTCGGCGGAAAATAGCAAAGGCTGAAGCTATTGCGCCCTCAACATCACTTCCCGTCTTCCAAGCCTGGTCTTCTGTAACCGTATTGATAGGCACCTCATCTAACCAACGTTTACAGCTTGGCCCTGTAAGGATTAAAATGAGCAGACACATGGTAATTATGTTATTTTTCATCTTTTTTGTTTTTTATAAGTTATAACCCTAAAGAAATCCCGAACAAGACCATTCTTCTCATCGGATAGCCTTTAGAATCGTCGAAACCACCTATTGTAACCAATTCTGCATCAGGACCACTGTATTTTTGAAAAGTAACCACATTGTCCATCGTGCAATAAACTCTTGCTCTATCAAAGGGAAGATGCTTCCACAGTTTTTTTGTAAAATTGTAAGACAAAGTCGCCGATTTAATTTTGAAATAAGACCCGTCCTCAACGTATTCTGAATCATAGTTGATGATCTGTGACGCATCACCCCAAGGGTTTAATGTAGGAAACTTGGCGATATCACCACTTTTCTCCCAGATAGAGTAGTTATCAAAGTTTGGAAGAGAACCACTTCCGGCAAAATTCTTACCTAACTTAAGCCTGTCCAGCAACTGGTTATTTACGATATCTCTACCTATAACAAAAGTTGAAACTACATTCAAACTGAATCCTTTATAGGATAAATCATTTGTCCATCCGCCAGTCCATTTCGGATTAGGATTACCAGAATATACACGATCGGCAACATCTATCTTGTAATCACCATTCTGATCTTTGAAATTACGATCACCAACCTTTAGCGCCTTGTTTTGCAGCCCAATTAATCTTTTACCTGTTTTGGGGTTTACTGGAATCTGGCTTTCTGCCTGGTAAATCCCTTGTGATTCATAAAAGAAGAATCCATTAAGCGGGGCGCCCGTACGAACGATCGATCCAAAGTCCTGTCCACCAGTACTTATTTTAATAATATCAGCATTTCCGTCGGGAAGTGCTATAACACGATTTTTATTGTAGGCAAAATTCAAACCTGTGCTCCAGGTAACACTAGGACCAAGTTCCATATTGGTATTCAGCGTAAATTCCAATCCACGATTAAGCACATTTGCTGCGTTTCGATAAACCTCATTATATCCTGAAGTAGTAGGTAAAGAAGTGGTTAGCAACAATCCTTTTGTCAGTTTCTCATAAGCATCGAAAATGAATTCAATCTTATTTTTAAATAAGGATAGATCTAAACCAATATTACCCATTGTAGTTTTAACCCAGGTAAGGTTTTCATTTTTGAATCCATTCTTCCAGGTAGGTGTAAAACCTCCCATTCCACCGTAAGTAATCTGAATGAGTGAATTGTACTGATCCAGTACACCACCATCCATGATCCCTAAGGCCAGATAATCATTGTCCCAGGTTGTTCCGGATAGCCCGTAACTTCCACGTATTTTTCCACTTGTTAGCCAGCTCAAATCAGCCAGCCCTTTTTCTTTGCTGAAATTCCATCCTGCCGAAACAGAAGGAAATACACCCCATCGGTTTGCCTTGCCGAATTTAGAAGACCCATCTGTACGAATAGAAGCTCCAACCAAATACTTTTGCTTATAAGAATAATCCATACGACTGAAATAAGACATAAGGGTACTGGCGGTATAGTTACTACTTCCAATACTACTTCCTTTTGGCCAATTAACAGTTTGCGACAAGGTTGGAGCACTACCTACACTACCTACCTTGGTAATTTTAGACTCCATTTTCTCCGCGCTTTGCCCTACCAGAATACTAAGGCTGTGCCCGTCTCCAAACTTAGGAGCATAGGTTACTGTATTTTGAAAAAGCAGGTTTCGGTTTTCACCGACTGCACTTTTGTTTTCCGCTCTCAGTGTACGTCGGGATACAACAACAGAATCCATCGTAGCCCGAAGGTATTCCATACTCAGACTTGCTTTATAGCTTAGGTCCTTGGTTATGTTCAACGTAGCATCTGAACTAAAACGTACCCGGTCATTAAGGTCAGCAATGTTTCCAGACTCGTATACTTCTGCACCTTTCACAACCGGATTGTCAGGGAGCGGAAGTAAGGATGAGAAATTGCTACTAAGCGCCCCAGGTGGCATGGTCTTATCTGTGCGCGAAACTGCAAGCGTATTATTTATAACCAAGGCCTTATTAAAAGCGTTCAAAGTAGTACTGGCCATAGTACTATATCTTTTGAACCCTGTATTAAACTTGATTCCTACGTTATCCATATATCCCAGACTGATACTATACTGACCAAAGTCGCCAGCTCCACGAATCGAACCATTGTAATCCTGGGTAATTGAGGTATTATACAAGTAACCTTGCCAATCTGATGAATTGTGATAGAAAGGATTGGTTACATCAGTATACATAGCAGGCATAAATGTGCCATAGGGCGCATAAAGACTGTAAAGCCGTGCTACCTGTTCACGCTCTTTATTACCTCCTGCCACATCAAGCAATTGTGGAACAATATTAACACCTGTACGGATATTGAGGTTGATCTGAGGCTTGCCCGTTTTTCCTTTTTTGGTGGTTATCAGAATTACCCCATTGGCCGCCCTAGACCCATAGATAGCAGCAGCAGAAGCATCTTTCAGCACTACTACATCCTCAATATCACTTGGATTAAGATCAGCCAGTACGTTGGTACTGGTAACTGCAAACTCACTACTTGTTTTTGAGATGATTGGAATTCCATCCACTACATACAAAGGCTCAGACATCTGAGACGCATCATCGCGGCTTACCGCTGCCAAACCTCTGATGATGATTACAGGAGTAGCACCGGGCTCACCGGAATTTAGCTGAATATTCACACCAGCTACTCTTCCCTGTAATAATGACTCGAAAGACTCAGCCGACTGAGTTTCGGTTATTTTATCCATCTTCACAGAAGAAACCGAACCTGTGATCTCTGTTTTGGACTGACTTTTATAACCTACAACCAGCACATCTCCCAGTGTTTTACTGTCTTCGTTAAGACGGATGGTTAAATCAGCATCACGTTTATAGACCACTTTAACAGGCAGGTAGCCAATATATGAACAGAGTAATACATCACCAACACTCAGCTGCAAACGGAAATTTCCTGACGCATCAGTGACGGCTCCTACGTTCTTACCTTGTACCTTAATTGTCGCCCCGACCACCGTTTCTCCGCGTTGATCGATTACCTTACCGGTCTTCACCGATTGAGCCATTACACTCACAGGAATCATCAATACTGCGAAAAGAAAACAAGCTATTTTAATTAATGTCTTCATTAGATTTAATTTTTCGATAACCAATAACTGTTTTGACTCAATGAATTATTCTTTAAGCTGTTTGCTGAAAGTGGCCAATAGGCAGCCCCTTTTTGCACATCGCTTTCGGTAAATACCGGGATATATGTACTTACTTTACCAAACCTGATCAGATCGAAAACCCGCTGTCCCCCACCAACCAACATGCGTCTGCGTTCTTGTAAAAGTGCATCTGGGAATGTTGCTTCGGTTAACGTGGTATAATCTTCCGTTGCTCCGGCCGCTGCCTTGATCAGATAAGTCTTACCCTCGCTTAAGTTCCCGCTCCTCCAGGCTGCCTCCGCAAAAAGTAGGTTCAACTCACGTGCAGGCAGGAGTTGCAATATATCATCATCTTGAATGATCAGCGTAGCTTTCTTATCGCTAGTTGAAACATTAAACATACTTTGGCGGCGGCCATCTCCCACAGGATAAATCTCATTAAACCTGTCCAGAGACATACTAACAATAGATTCATCCAGTGGTAATTTAGGAATTTCAGTCCGCCTATCTACCCCAACCGATAAGCCGAAATTGGATAAACTATCAAGGGTAGCTACTGTAAATGTCTTGTTCAACATGTCGTAGGCATTTTGCGATTTACCAAGCCATAATTCCTCCTGAGCCAGGAGTGTGCTAATTGCTGTTTTATTAAATCTTACTCCCGTTAAAGCAAAGCTTTCGATACCATCATCATTGATCAACCTCCAAGGCAAAAGTCCTTGAGCTTCTGAAGCCCAAACTGCAGCTTGAGTAACCGACTCCTGGATAGTTAGACGCGATCCGAAATTATTCTTTTCGGCAGAGGGAATCTCTCCCCAGATTCGGGCAAGGTAGAAGTAGGCCATAGATTTGAGTGCCAATGCTTCACCTTTAAACAAATTACGTTCATAGGTATTTAGCACACCGGCATCTGCCTTATTTACTATATCCAGTACATCATTTGCATCTTTTATCACATCGTAGAAATATTCCCAGTCAGTAAGCTGTTTCACATTACGCTGATCGGCAGTAAGTTGTTGGCTTGCTACCGCTTGCTGGTAGTTAACCGCAACGTTCAGGTCTCCTGTTCGTACCTCACCATACATTACCCAGGCATAATTAGCCAATAATGCTCTCCTAAGATTAACATATCCCCCAATAACAGCTTGTTCTACTCGTTGCGACGAATTATAATAGCCGCTAGCAACGGTCCTGTTTTCTAAATCATCGATCGTCAGGGAATCCTTACACGAAGAAAGGAGGGCTAGCGCTACGATCGGGATGAACTTCCAAAATTTCATATGGTTCATTTTTTATATCATCAATGTTAAAAAACCAATTTCAAACCCAATACAACCGAAGATGGCAATGGGGTACCAGTAAAACTCAAGTCACTTTTCCTAATTCCAGCGATATTCTCTTCCGGATTAACGCCGCTATATTTTGACAGTGTAAGCAAGTTATCTCCGCGAACAAACACTACCATATCACTAATCGATGCCATACGTTTAAACATAGAACCGAAGTTGTAGGAAACAGCTACCTTATTCAATCGAATAAAACTTCCATCTTCAACCTGTCTAATCCCTTGATAAATGGTACGCCCGTTAGCATCGGTACTGGTAGTGTAATACGGACTTTCTCCATTTTTAAGTGGAAAGTCGTTGCCTACATTATCTGCGTAATATTTGCTTGTAAAAGATTCAGCTGAGACATCTGCACCCCAGGCATAAGTTAAGGTCATGCTGGCAGAAACATTCTTATATCTCAAGGTATTACTAATACCTCCAAAGGCCTTAGGTTCGCTGTTACCGATTATCTTCAGTTGTTTGCCTTCATAGGCAACTAAGGAAGTCAAAGCATCCCCTTCTGATAGCGTGCTCAAGTGAACTAGATTGGTATTGTTGATATCGGCAGGCATAGTCCTTACTTTATTCTTATAGGCTGCAATATTCAGGTTACTAGACCAGCTGAAATCGCGCTTATTTATCCATTTTCCATCAAGATTAAATTCAAATCCTGATAGGCCCAGTGATCCACCCATTTCATATTGATAATCAATACCATTAATATTAGGCAGGTATCTTTGGTAGATAAAATCCTTGTAGATCTTATTAAAATAATTAACAGAAAAGTTTATAGATTGATTAATATCAACAGCAGCTCCGGCATCAAACTGATAAACATTAATACTTTTTGCATCTTGAAAAGCCGGATAAAGCAAGCCAATACCCAATTCATTACCACCGAAATAATCTCCATATCCCTCCAGTTGTCCTCTATAAATCTCAGGTTTATTCAATATTCCGGTTTTACCGATTGAAGCGTTGACTTTAACCGGTATTTTCAAGCTGTTTTTCAAATCATAATGAAGACCTAAGGCCGGATATAGTGCCCATTTCTTTTCATAGAATGAACTTCCGTCTGTACGAAGAACCATGTTTACCGTCATGTCTTCCTTATATTTGAATTTCCAGATCCCGTAAAAGGAAAACAGTTTTTCCATCTCGTGATCCGAAAATGCATTTGTCTGACTTGCATTGTATCCGGTAACCACTTTTACATAATTAGAGCCTCCGTTTTCCAAACTGCGCTTCCCATCCACCGAAGTCAATCTGTTATCGGTGTTCCTGAGCTCGTTTCCGATCGTCATGTCTAATTTTAAAGCGTCGGAGAATTCATGAAGATAGTTTAAGGAAGTATTTACGGTAAGTAACTGTCTCTTATAAGCAGCGCTTGCTGCGTAAATATTACCGTCTAATACAGTTGAAGGAACATACATGTCGCGACTAGCGCCTTCATAAGACAATCCAGCTACCGAACTGATTTTAAACTTAGGGCTAAACTGATAATTAAGTGCCATAGAAGAAACCAACCCGATATTTCTATTCTTATTCATGAAGAAACTCTCATCATTAACAACAGGAAGCAGAAGATCACGGTTAAATTCACCTGCATAGCGGCCATTCCTGTTCGCAAGTGCCAGGTTATTAAAGAAATGTATTGAAAACTCCTTTGAAATATTATACTTGGCATTCAGGAATAACGACTGACGTCCAAATCCAGACCCCTTTATTGTGCCTTTATCCTGATAATTTGTTAACCCAAATAAGTAAGAACCGAAATCACCACCACCATCAACAATTATATTTTGCTCATTAACTATACCTCCATTCTCATAAACTGCCCTACGGCCGCTGGTATTGAAATTATAAAAAGCATCTTTTTGATGATCCATGTCCTGTAAAAAGTTGGCTCCGCCGAAAGCACTTCCTCTAACATGAATAGCTCCGGTTTTTCCTTCTTTCATGATGATATTAAGCGCTCCATTTGCCGCTAATACCCCATATTTAGCAAGGAGATCTATCTCCTTAATGACTTCGACTCGTTCAATCTGATCGGAAGAAAAATAACTAAGGGGGTTGATTCCCGTTACATTCGACGGACTTGAGATAATGGGGACGCCATTAATCATGATAAGTGGCATCGTAGATTGATCAGTTGGATCCAGGTTTAATCCGCGGAGATTAATGATTGACTGAGCGCCAGGAGTACCTGACCAGCTTTTTATCCTTAATCCGGCTATGTTGCCCTGTAAAACATTTTCAAGACCACTGCGGTTGGATAAGACCACACTATCTACCACGAGGGTATCCTGTGCATGTACCATCGATATTCCGAAGAATGCGAGAAAAAGAAACATAGTTTTCCAAATACATTTGGGTAGTAATTCCATAATTTATTCTTTCAAAATTTGTTTAGGGAACAGGCATGTCTTTCTATCAGCAAGAATTCCTTATTCCTTTTATACTTATTACTTGTTACTTGTTTAAGGAGCCCTACACTCCTTTGTTTGGTGATTGGTGGTTGTTTGTTGGTTCTTGTTTGGTTGCTTTATTGTTTGGCTGTTTGTTTATTTTGCTGTTTATTTGTTTGACCGTCCCTTCGGCTATTCCGTTTGCCTGGCTATTTGTTTAGTAAATATAAACTTTATTTGTATTTGTTTAGTAAAAATAAACTTATTTATTTGTTTAGCAAAACTAAACTTTGTTTATTAAGACAAAACATCAAAAAGATTAAAGAATTATAAATTCTTCGTCCAATTAAGTGCAACCGGGTTAACATATAGAAAATATAATATCAGCTATCAACCTGTTTATTGAATGTCTTTTTCAATAAATTCAAACTATTGACCTTTACCGCAAACAACATATAATCAGATAATTAAGAATTACATTTATTTGTTTCTTAATGCAAAACCCATATATATTTGACTCCTAACCGATATATATGTCCGAGCAAACAGACGTAGTTACACCCACATTTAAAGAAAAAAAGGACGCTAAGAAGAAGTCTCCAAGACGCGATGATGAATTATGGAAAGGCATTTTAGAAGATGTATTTGATGATTTCCTCAGATTTTTTGTTCCTGATGCTGATGATCATTTTGACATGAAAAAAGAATTCATCTTTCTCGACAAAGAGTTTAACAGGCTGTTTCCACCAGAAAAGAATACCCTAGGAGTCCGTTTTGTAGATAAGCTAGTGAAGGTTCATTTAAAAGATGGTGACCCAAGATTTATCCTGGTTCACATAGAGGTACAGGGGCAAAAAGGTAATGAAGATTTAAGCACGCGGATGTTCAGGTACTTTTATCGGGCTAAGGACAAACACAATGTTTCAATAACAGCATTTGCTATTTTAATTGACGCAGTAAAAGGTTATTATCCCAAGCCTTATAAAGAAGATTACCTTGGCACTAAACTTTCCTATGAATTTAATTCCTATAAGCTACTAGATCAGGATGAAGCGAGTTTAAGGGCCAATAAAAATCCTTTTGCGGTTGTAGCTCTAGTAGTTTTACTTGCACTAAAAAACAAAAAAATAAATGATACAGATTTAAAAAAAATCAAGTTAGATCTAACCAAAGAACTAATTAGCAGAAACGTAGGTAAGGCAAAACATATAAAAATAATGGATTTCCTAACGTGGTACGTGAATTTTGAAAACCGGGAAATGATGATTAAATTTGAACAAGAGGTTGAACAACTAACTGGCAAAACTGAACTTATGGGTGTTAGAGAGATTTTATTAGAAAGAAGCAAAAGAGAAGGCATTGAACAGGGTCTTGAGCAAGGCACTCTTTTAGAGCGCGCCAAGGCTTTGGAAGAAAAAAAGCAAATTGCCCGTAATTTTAAAAACAAAGATATTGCACTCCATATAATTGCTGAAGCCACAGGCCTTTCCATCAAAGAAATCGAGGCGTTATAAGCTACGAAACATCATACAACCTCCTCCTCCAATAACTTCCCTCACATAAGGTAAAAATATATACGACTGATGTTTTCCCACACCTTCTTCACAACTCCTTCACACCAAATACACAAAAAAGTACCTTTTTGTGAAGAATATCTGTAGAATGTGTGAATTATGTGAGGACATGACATAGTCTTCAAGGGATTCCTTATTATTCTCGGACCATACCGAAATGATTTCAAAAACAATAAAATTATTCCTATATTGCTTATTACTAATCTATTAACAATTATAATAACAGAAATGGGAAGAATTAAAAAAGGAATCCTAGGTGGATTCTCAGGAAAGGTGGGCACAGTGATTGGGGCGAGCTGGCTCGGCATAGATTACATGCGTGGTTTACCGAGAATAAGTGATAAACCCGCATCTAAGGCACAATTAGCACAGCAAAATAAAATGGCACTGCTGAGAGGTTTCTTATTGGGATTAAATAATATTATTGAAACACACTTTCAAAATATCAAGAAATATACTCCAATGAATGATGCCTTATCTTATAATTTGATAAATTCAATTGAGGGGGCATACCCGGAACAGCGTATAAATTTTGCCCAGTTATTGTTCAGCAAAGGTGAATTAATGGGATCCTGGTGTCCTAAGGTTGCTTCAACAGTAAGTAACACTGTAGATTTTAGCTGGGAAAATGGCAATTACAGTCAAATGCGTGCAGCAGATGATCAGGTAGCACTAGTGATATATGATCCAATAGAGAATAAGTTTTGCAAATTGGAAAATGCCGGGTCGAGGTCGGAAGGGTTATGCAGATTAATACTTCCGGAAACATTTACAGGACACAGCGTACATTGTTACTTGAGTTTTTATGCCAAGAATAGTAAGACAGCATCAACTAATGAATATTTAGGAGTTGTTGAGGTAATATAAGCTTGCACCACGTTGCTTTAATTCTTATCTTGTTTTGTAGAATCTCAACAGCTCTTACCTTATGAAGCATATTTTTTCTTTTAACGCCTACACTCAGGATTTTTGGCCTATTTACGAGGCCATTAAGCACTTTTATCCGATAGGAATTAAGCGAATATCAAATGCGTATTTTGACTACCCTGGAATAAAGGAACTGGAAGCCAAAGTAGGTAGCGCTATTCATGATGCAGAAGCATTTAAGTCATGGACTCAATTTACAAAAGAAATTAGTAAACACTATAATCTGGAAGTAATAGGAACTACTTACGGACAAGCCCCTAGTTATAGTGCAGATATAGTAATTGAACAAACCGAAACGGAAACTTTCAAAACCGTAAAGAAACTGAGTTTTGCACTAAGTTTAGTCGGTGATTTCTTCACAATTTATGGTGTGGATGAGACTTTCATAATAGAGAAAGGCGATGGTCCATATCCAATAAGTTATCCTTCAATAAATATAGTAACAGCATCCCCATTTAAAGAATTCGAATCGATCTTTAAGGAGCTTAAAGAAACCATTGAAACTAAATTTAAAGGCTATAAGTTTATCCCTTATGCTGTTAATTCGATGGTAATTGATGGATTGCAAGTAAGATATCTGGATGATAAAGAAGAATGCACAATATTTAATGCATTATTTAATCAGTTTCTTGATTCATATAACAGCATGTTTTTAAGAGGTGATCAATATTTTGGGTATACAGATTGGCAAACCGGGAACTCTGATACTTTTAAAAGTGTAACAGTTGTGCTTTCGCCACCACCCCCACCTCCTACACTTTAGGAAAGCAATAGTTTTACTAGTTATTCTTGCCTTTTAGCAATTCTATTTTCTCCTGTTCACTTTTAAGTAAACGTTCGTTATGATTTCGAATGTAAAGAAAAACGAGTGGTTAGAGGTAAATGTGAAGAAATATCCGGATTTCATCAACATACAATAACTCATCCCTGGACTATAAATTCTATAAACGCTCCAGTTAAATTAAGCGAAAAGGTTACTGAGGTTGATATAGAGGAAGAACAAAAAAATGAGATGCTGCGAAAGCATATACTTGAACTAATGGCAAACGGCCATTTTATAAAAAGAATGAGTCCCTTAGCTATTTACAGGGAAGCCGAGAAATTTGACAACCTTGGCTTTTGCCTTAAGCCACGTTACATAATGAAAGTCGTTTATGATCTGGCAACAATGCACAGGCTAAAAATGGTTATGGAGTATAATACCATTTTTTATCAAGGTTGTGGGAAACCGTGAAATCAGGCTCAAGCTATTGTCCAATAAAACACACAATACGTAATTCATGTTAACTTTCAATTAAGAAAAAGACAATAGCTTTTTTGTTGTTAAAAAAATGCTATAAAGTTCCTTAATTATACTGACGAGCTGATTTGAATTTTGAACGAAAATTCAGAGCATCTAGTATATTTTAGGCAGAAAATTGATCGACAGAATAAGTGAATAGCGACTACTTTGTTTAAATTTTATGTGTGAATAAAATGAATGAATTTTTCAATTAACCAAAACAACCTGTAAAACAATATATTAAAAACAAAAAACTCAAGGAGGAAGTCATTTACTTTTTTAAAGCAGGAAATCAAGGAATGGTAAAACTGAACGTAATGAACGAAAATCATTGAATGAACTGTAATAAGTTTGCTAAACTATACAACGGTGTAATTTTTTGTCCTAAAAATTATTCAGGGATAGTATAGGTTAAACTTATTTACCGCTCGCTGTGTCGAAGATTTGCCGCTCATACTTTCAAACTTTAGCATTACTGTTCACAGTGATGTTGATGGCTTTTGGAGGAGAAGTGAAGGGACAAATCAAAACCTATCTTAAAGGACAAAAAACCGGAAAGAGGGTGCAAACTGGCGCCTTAATAGGGTTAGGAGTTGGGAATGCTAAAATTTCTTCTCCTATGCAAACAGAAGCTTGGGGGTGCGCTTTAGGTCTTCAAACAAATGAATTTAGATTTTATTATGGTAATAGTGGCGTATTAACTGATTCCCCTCTTGAATTTGCGCAACTTACTGCTGCTCGATCTTTTGGCCTTGCCGGGCTTTTAGGGTCTGGAGCTGACGTATATATCCAATTCAGGAACACTGCAAATGTTACAATTGCAGGAGGAACTCCTACTTACTTTAAGTTAAAAGAACGCCCATCCAACACAGGAATATCTTTAAACGTTGGTGGACTACTTGGTGTGGTGGAATTAAACAGCATCAAGGGAACTGGTTATATTGGCTCAACGAATTATTTATTAAATACAGCAACCTTAGGAGGTATTTTTTGCCCCAATCCCTATAACGGTCAGGAAAATCCAGGTGCACTTGCTGGAACATCTACTACTAATTTACTTATAGATAAAGATGGTGAATGGTTTGCAAAAGTTACACCTTCTACAAACTATAATTCAGTGAGATTAGATGTTGCATTTCCTGGAGGTTTAACCCTTGCTAACGTGAGCGCGGAGATTAACGTCAACGTATACAATGCTTTTACACAAGCAGACGGAGCTATATGTAATTCCAGACCACAATTTACTAGTCCTGGGGAAGCCACGGGTGTTAATTTAAATACAGGAGTACTGGGTTTAGCCTTAAACACATTTCTTGCAGACCCAGAGAAAGCAATCAACGATAGTAAGACTGACTATTCATCGTTTACTACTGGGGTTGCAAATGTTGGTGTAGCAAGCACAATTTCACAGACCTTTTATTTTGATCATCTGGCGACTGGTGATGATGGAGTCACTATACGTTTGGGATTAACACAAGCTCTCATAGACCTCAATTTATTAGGTAATGGTGTAAAATTTAAAATTTATAAAAACGACACTCAAATTGGCGATGTCCAAACATTAGCTGACAATTTTTTAGGATTGAATTTACTGGATCTAATTAGTCTTGATGGAGGTTACAAACAAGCCGATATTACAATTAAACCCACTGTTTCAAATTCTTTTAACAAAATTATTATAGAATACAATACAGGATTACTTAACGCTAACGTACTGGGGGACGCCCTTCGAATTTATGACGTGAATCTTACTGCTGCGAAGCCTACTTTCACATCACCTAATTCAAATGATTTACAAATATGCTCCGGACAATCTGCTGAGCTAAAAGCAAACTCAGATGTAGGCACTGAACTCCTTTGGTATGATTCACTAAGTGATGAAACTCCAAAACAAACTTCGGCCAACAACATTAGCTATTTCACTCCTGTTTTAAATAATCTTACATCGGCGCCAGTGGTATCAACATATTATGTCGCTACAAAAAAATGCGACCAGATTTCCTCAAAGGTTCCAATTAAAGTAACGGTTAACCCTAAACCCCCACATCCTAATGTAAATATATCATCAAATTAAATAAACAAGTTAAATGTTAAACATAAAATCAAACAACATGAAAACAAAAGTCTCAATTCTAAAACTAACTGTTTTAATTTTCATTTTAACAGGGATTTACTCAAGCGCGTCTGCACAAGTTATTACTAATAATGTGAGCAGTTTTGGTAATTCTGCAATGACCGACCCCTCACAAGTTATATGTAAAGGGAAAGAGGTACAATTATCTATTCCGACTCCAGCAGCTAATACCACATACAAATGGTTAACTAGACATCCATCTACAGACGGAACTACTGCTGGAACAGGAGAACCACTAGCTACAAATACTGGAAACCTTACGGACGTAGCGGCCAACATAACTAATTCAGGGTACTACATCTATAAATTAGAAGTAACAAATACTTCTACAAACTGTGCTGAAGTTTATGAACAGCTCGTATATATACTGCCTACTCCTATAGTAACAATTGCTGCACCAGATCTTGCTGCTTGTGCAAATAGTACTGAGAACATAGTATTAACAGCCTCTACTACTGCATCTAGCCCTGATGTATCTCAAACATTTGAGGTTACTTATCAGTGGTACTCACAGAAACAAGGTGATGCTTCAGCAACCCTTATACCAACTGCTACAAGCAATACGTATACCGTTGCAACTCCAACAGGTACTACCGCTCTAGGAAGTTATGACTATCATGTTAAAGTTAAATATAAAATAAAAGACTGTGGAGAAACTTCATCTGATATCAAAACTATCGTAATCACTACTCCATCGAAACCAACAATTACTATTGCTTCAAATTAATTTTAAGTTGTTATAATGTTTAACAGAAAAATAAGTATTGTGTCAAGTATGCTGTTGCTCAGTGCAACGGCATGCTATGCGCAAGCTGCTGCTCCGCAAACAGTAAACCTCCCTGCGGGAGGTACTTTAAAGTTGCGGGCAAATTCTGTTAACGCATCTACTTACCAATGGTTTAAAGACAATCAAATTATTCCGGATGCTACGACTATCGAATACATTGTTACCATCCCTGGTATCTATACCGTTGTATCCTTTAACACAGAAGGCTGTCAATCAGATATTTCTGATCAAATTATTATAGCGCCACCGCTAAGCTTACTAAGCGCAGATATGATGATTACTAAAACATCAGAAAACCGCGCACTATCACTTAACGACTCATTTAACTACTCCATCAATGTAAAAAATAATGGAAGCGACAAGGCTACCAATATCAAAGTTACCGATCAACTACCTCCAGAGGTAGAGTTTGAAGAACTGACCCCTACTGCAGGCAGTAATGCCAGGTATAGCTTTGCAACCAGAACCGTTCTATGGGAAATAGACAAACTGGAAAATGGAGAATCTGCCGATTTAAGAATAAAAACCAAAGCAGTCAAACCGGGTGCTATTGTAAACACAGCAACGGTTTCGGCAAATGAACCAGACCCTATTCTAGCCAATAATACCTCCACTGCTACAACATTGGTGTCGGATATCTTTATTCCAAATGTATTTACTCCAAACGGAGATGGAAAAAATGAAACCTTTACTATACGTGGTATAGAGCATTATGAAAATGAAATCACCATCCTAAACAGATGGGGAGGAACCGTTTACTTTAAAAAAGGATACAATAATGAATGGACTGGCCGAGGACTGAATGAGGGTACTTATTTCTATTTATTAAAACTGAAAATAGGCAATGAGTGGAAAATCTATAAGGGATACATCACTTTATTAAGAGGCAAGCAATAATGAAGAGAATCTTACTGCTATTTTTTATATCTATCGGAATTGTTTGTACTTCAAATGCACAGCAAGACAGTCAGTTTACGCAATACATTTTCAATACGATTCACATTAACCCAGCGTATGCAGGTTATAAAAAAGAACTTTACATTCAAGCTTTTTATCGCGCCCAATGGGTTGGCGTAAAAGGTGCACCAACTACAGTTTCTGTAGCAGTAGATGGTGCTATTGAAGAAGGTGATGTTGGTCTGGGATTCATTGCCTCAAACGACAAAATAGGTGCTCAAAAAAACCTCTCTGCATATGCCAATTATGCCTATAAGATCCAATTGGGTTACGACGAAAATTCTAAACTTTCTTTTGGTTTAGCAGCAGGCGTAATGCAACTTAGCCTTGATGGTGATAAATTAAACGCTATAGATCCTGGTGATGAAATTATCCCGGATGCAATGCAATCAAGGTTTTTCCCTGATGCCAGAGCCGGGATTTTCTATTCTAATGAAAAATATTTTGTTGGACTTTCTGCAAGTAACCTCATAGCAAGCTGGGCAGCAAAGAGCTACAGCAACAATCTTCTCGTTCCTGTTCCTCAACCGCACATATTTTTAACAGCAGGAACTATGATACCCATTACTTATGGATGGGCTATAAAACCTGTTATTCTATTGAAAGATGATATCAAAGGTCCGACTTCTCTAGATCTTAATGCCTTCCTCCTACTTAATGAAAAAGTATGGATAGGTGGTTTTTACAGGACAACAGTTCCTTTGTACAACAAAAAATACCTGCAAAGTAACCTTACTAAAAAAAATGCATTAGGTATGATGTTCGAGCTTTTTGCAACGGAGAATTTAAGGGTTGGTTATTCTTATGATTACTCATTGAACAAGCTCCAATATTACAATTATGGTAGTCATGAATTTTCTGTAGGCATTTATTTAGGGCCAAGAAACATGAGAAAAATGAGATCATTAAGATGCTATGATTTTTAACTTCAAGTATTGTTTTGTCCGTTTCGGGACTAAACACCTTTAATTGATCTCTTCAATCATTCATTTTTGTGGAAACACAATTTCATGAGGATTTTATTATTGTCACTATCTTTGGTTACCGGAACAACCTCCTTAAGTGCTCAGGATACAATTGAAAAAACTAAACCTTTCCAAAAACGATATCCTAGCTTTAAACTTGTAACCATTCAAAAAGATTATTTCGGCGATTCGGATTATAAGGTATACTCTAAAAATGGCGACTTGGAGCATGAGGGAGAACTTTCCTCCAATCGTTTCAATATTTCTGCCATCATTCCTCTTTATTCAAAAAACAAACTTTCTATGCACGCTGGCATTACATACACGCGTGAAAGCACAGCTTATTTCAACAAAACTGCTGCTGATTTATATCACAAATCGCACTGGAACACAAATGATTTTGACGCAGCTTTTTCCGTAATGTATAAAGGAAAACTGTTTAACCGCCCCATCTTCCACAGAGTATCCGTACTGTTTGGAAGCTCAAATTTCATCGGTATAAAAAAGTTAACAGGTTCCTTTTCAACTTCGATGATCTTAAAAGCAAGCTCCGAAACCCTAACCACTCTAGGTGCTTTCGTAAATTTAGACCAGTCGAGCCTTGTCCCCTTCTTTCCTTTATTCTCTTATTGGCATAAATTCAACAATAGTCTTTGGGAACTGGATGCTGTACTTCCTCAAAAAATGATATTTAGAAGATCTGGCGTATTAAATGGCTGGGTTAGTACCGGTGTTGAACTTAATGGCAATTCATTTTTCCTAAAACAGGATGCTCGAATGCAGTTCAGGGCAGGAAATTACGAATGGCTTTCAACTGATATTTATATGCATCTGGGTTATGATTATCTACTAGGAAAAAACCTGCTCTTAGGTTTAAAAGGAGGCTACAAAAATTCGTTGTCAACTCGTCTGATAAAAGTAAATGAAAAGGTAAACGATTACAGGTCGAGAACTAAAATATCCGCTCCCTTTTTCAACATAAACGCGGCCTTTGTGATAAAATAAAAGTTCTTCGCCAATCATGAATATATTTGCACAAAATGAAAACGAAACTTCCTGTTAAAAGTTTAGTCAGAATAAGCTGCTGTTTTTCTATAGCGGTCAGTTTCTTTTTGATGCTTTCCTCTTTTATAGAGGATGGACAACTATATATTGCTCTGCAAAAATCAGCGTTCTTTATCCTTCTTATGATAATGATATGTTTGTCCAATATTGGCTTATTAGTAATTTTTAGAGACGAAAAAACACCAACCTTAAGTAAATGTCCAGCTTGGTTTTATGTGCTAAGCTTTGCAATGAGTACCGTTGTCATTTTATTCATCTATTGGCTTGGTCAATACCTTAGCAGCCACGACCTAATATTTAAACGAACGCCATTTAAAGTAAAAGGGAATATCATCTACTTGTACCTTAGCATACAGGGATTCGTGATCAATGCTATTGCTCTTCTCCTTCAAAACTTCATCATCGTACAGGATTTCAACACTCAGGTACAGCTGGAAAACTCACGTTTAATTGCTGCAAGATCTCAGGCTGCAAATGAATTATTGCTTCAGCAAATACATCCACATTTTCTATTCAATGCGCTCAATATTCTAAAATCTCTAATTAAAAGGAGCCCTGAAAAAGCCGAGGATTATTTAATCCGTTTATCTGACTTCTTACGTGTATCTATATCAAACAATAAAAGTGGAATAGCACCGCTACATGATGAGCTTAAACTATGTGCAGATTACCTTGAAATGCAAAAAGTAAGGTTTGGTGAAGCATTGCGCTTTAATTTAGATATACAGGAAGAAGAAAGTTCAGGCCTTGTACTTCCAGTATTTTCTCTTCAGCCACTTCTTGAAAACGTGATTAAACACAATGAACTTACGGATGCTGCCCCACTTAATATAACCATAAGACAAGATGGCAAGTGGATAAGCGTAATCAATAACATTCAGCTTAAATCAAACCAGGAATATTCTACAGGAAGTGGCTTGGCCAATCTTGCGGAAAGATACAACCTGTTATCGGGCGACGAAGTTGACATCAGAGATGATGGACTTACCTTTTCTGTTAGCTTAAAAATATTAAAACATGAAGATTGTAATTATAGAAGATGAGAAAATAACAGCTGAGGATCTTGCTGATCTTATCATTAGATTACAACCTAATGCTCAAATTGTTGCAACGTTAGGTTCTGTAAAAGAAGCTATTCACTATTTTAGAACGCATGCTATGCCTGATCTGATCTTTAGTGACATTCAACTCGGTGATGGATTAAGTTTTGATGTATTCAAAACTGTTGAGGTTACTGCGCCAATCATTTTTTGTACTGCTTATGATGAATATGCATTCAACGCTTTCCGTACAACAGGCATTGATTATATACTGAAGCCGATTGTTTCTTCCACAGTTGAACAGGCTTTAAAAAAATATCAAACCTTACGCAAGGAATTTACTACTTCGGCAGTTTCTTACGATTCTATTCTTGATCTATTTGCAAACAAACCTCAACAGAAAGCATTTTCTATTTTAGTTACACTTAAAGACAAGATCATCCCCATAAAAATGGAACATATTGCTTTGTTTTACATTAAACATGAAGAAACATGTTTATTTACATTTGACGACAAGATGTATGGTGTGAATAAAAAAATGGAAGAGCTGGAACGTATGTGTGGCGACGATTTTTTTAGGGTTAATCGCCAATGCCTATTAAACAGAGCTGCTGTTAAAGATGCTGCACACTTTTTCTCTCGTAAACTGATCATAAACCTTTCTGTACCTTTTAAAGAAACCATTACCATAAGTAAAGAAAAGACTCCTCAATTCTTAGATTGGCTTGCAAGGAAATAGTTATAACTATTCAACTCCATTTTTGTCCGTTTCGGCACAAATTCTCTTTTCTAATACCTGCAAATAGGTCATCTTTAAATAACTATTAAGTTCAGGTAACCAGGAACTCAATGAATAAAAAATGATGGATATAACTATTTTTAAAACTTCGGTACGGGATATGCATGATCTGAGTACCATAAAACACAAAATGGACAATTTACTTGGCACAAAAAACTGGACCTTTGCTTTCGAGGATGAGGATAAAATTCTGAGAGTGGTTAGTGCTAAATCTTATATTCCAGCTGTGAGAAAAATTTTAATGAGATGTGGCTTTCTTTGCGAAGAATTGCCTTATTCATTAGATGAATTTAAAGTTTAGAATTCTTAAAGTCGAAGCGAATTTTTTAACGAACAATATCGACTTTTATAGTGTTGTAATAACTAAACCCATTACTCGCTATGAAATCCGAAAATGCCGTAATTATAGTTGGTGGTGGTTTGGCTGGATTAACTTGTGCAATTCACCTCTTAAAATTCGGGTTTAACGTTACACTAATTGAGAAGAATACTTATCCTCATCATAAGGTTTGTGGCGAATATATTTCTAATGAGGTTCTCCCCTATTTAAAATGGCTTGATGCCGATCCTGCTCAACTTGGGCCAACAACAATTAACCGATTATCAATTTCATCTGCTTCAGGAAAAACAATAAACAGCCAGCTACCTCTTGGTGGTTTTGGAATTAGCAGGTTTACACTGGATAATTTCCTTTTTGAAAAAGCAAGACAAAATGGGTGTACGATCGTAACCGACTCAGTAACCTCAATAGATTTTAAAGATGATTCATTTGCTATTGGCACAACAAAAAATGGCTTACTAAATGGCCGGATAGTAATTGGCGCTTATGGAAAGCGTTCCTCTTTAGATCAAAAACTAGAGCGTGGTTTTATTCAAAAAAAATCACCATGGCTTGCCGTAAAAGCACATTACGAGGGTGATTTCCCAGATGATTTGGTTGCACTTCATAATTTCAAAGGAGGGTATTGTGGTGTATCTAAAGTTGAGAATGGAGCCATCAACGTCTGTTACCTAACAGACTACCAAAGCTTTAAAACACATAAAAACATTGCAGATTTTCAAAAACAGGTGCTTTACAAAAACCCTCATCTAGAAAAGATATTTGAAAACTGTGTTCCATTATTTGATCAGCCATTAACGATAAGTCAGATTTCTTTTGAGAAAAAAGAACCGGTGTTTAATCATGTTTTGATGATTGGAGATACAGCAGGATTAATCCACCCGCTTTGTGGAAATGGTATGGCCATGGCGATACATAGTGCCAAAATTTGTGCAGAATTAACCATTCAATTTTTAAACGGGACAACCCCTTCGAGATCTATATTGGAAAACAATTACCAAAAAGAATGGAGCCGGAATTTCAAAAGAAGACTTACTACTGGAAAACTCTTATCGGGCATTATAAGAAAAGAAAAACTGTTTGCCCCATTGTTAAATCTATTGATTAAATTCCCTTCAATATTACCTGTTATAATAAAAAAGACCCACGGAAAACCGATAATCTAAATGCTTGTAAACACCAGTCGAAGAAGCGAAGAGCCTGAAATAATGGATAATTTCTCTATGGAAGGAGAAATATTAAGGGATGCTTTAGACAAAATAGCAAGCATAAACAGATTACTGGGTGGAAATAAGGTGACGTTACAAGGTGTAAAATCTTTAATTAAAAACCATACATCATCAGAGATCAGCATTTTAGATGTAGGCTGTGGCAATGGCGATATGTTGAGAACATTGGCAGACTACGCTAGCCAAAACAACTTACAATTTAAATTAGTTGGAATAGATGCGAACAATTATACCATTAATCATGCTCAACAGTTGTCAAAAAACTACGTCAACATCAGCTACGTATGTACAGATATTTTCGACGAAATTAAGCAGCCTAAAAAGTATAATATTATACTTTGCACATTAACGCTTCATCATTTCAAAGATGAGGAAATCCTGAAGCTAATGAGTGGATTTAAAAAACAAGCAATGATGGGCATTGTTGTTAATGATTTACATAGAAATGCGGTTGCGTATTATCTATTCACGGCGATTTGCTTTGTTTTCAGGCTCAACAAGATGTCTAAAGATGATGGATTGGTTTCAATACTCAGAGGATTTAAAAAGCATGACCTCCTATCCTATTCCAAAGCGCTGGACTTTAAAAAACATACTATAAAATGGAAATGGGCATTCCGCTATCAATGGATAATTCCAACATTCGATTAATAAAACCATAAAAATCTCCCATGAGCGTCAAGATCAAAACCGTTAGTAAGCTGTTGCCCCAGTATTCAAGAAAAACTGAAGAGATTGTACCCTTTTTAGATTCATGGTTGATTGGACAAGATGAACGCTTCATTAAAAAAGTAAAAAAGATATTTGAAAATGCAGAAGTAGATCAGCGCTATTCCATCATGTCGCCAGAAGAAGTTTTTAGTGATTTGACTTTTGAAGAACGGAATGACATCTATGTTAGAGAAGGAATAAAGCTTGGCACAGCGTGTTTAAAACAGGCCTTAGAAAAAGCTGACTGGTTACCTCAAGAACTTGACTACTTAATTACCGTCAGCTGTACAGGTATTATGATTCCATCATTAGATGCATACCTCATCAATAATTTAAAACTAAAACAAGATATAGTTCGCTTACCAGTTACAGAAATGGGTTGTGCAGCCGGTGTTTCGGGTATGATATATGCGAATAACTTTCTGAAATCCAACCCGGGAAAACGAGCTGCTATAATTGCTTACGAATCGCCTACGGCTACGTTTCAGGTAAATGATTTTTCTATGGCCAACATTGTTAGTGCTGCAATTTTTGGTGATGGCGTAGCTTGCACCTTGCTTTCTTCTCATGTTGATGATGCGGGACCTGAAATTATTGCGGATGAAATGTATCACTTCTACAACGCCGAGCAGATGATGGGTTTTAAACTGGTAAATAGTGGATTGCAAATGGTTTTGGATGTGAATGTACCCGATACAATAGAAAGCCATTTCCCGGATATAATACATCCATTTTTGGCTAAACACAATTTGGTTATCGGTGATATTGATCATCTGATTTTTCATCCGGGAGGTAAAAAAATCGTACAGCTTGTTGACGACTTATTTGGTAAATTAGGTAAGAATATAGAGGATACCAAAGCTATTTTAAGGTTATTTGGGAATATGTCGAGCGCTACAGTGCTTTATGTTTTAGAGCGTTTTATGGAGGGCGAGCCAAAGCCTGGGGATTTGGGATTGATGTTAAGTTTTGGCCCGGGCTTTTCTGCGCAAAGGATATTGCTGAAATGGTAAAGTAGCCGTTAGGCGGGGCGGGCGATTTTATTTAGTTTTACATTAATATTAGCAAAGAAAATTTAACATGAATAAAGAAGAAATTTTAGCCCATTTACCTTACTCAAAGCCATTTTTATTTGTAGATGAATTACTCCATATAGACGAAAACGGATCAAGTGGAACTTTCACCTTTGATAAAGACCTCGATTTTTACAAAGGCCATTTCAAAGATCATCCGGTTACTCCAGGAGTAATTTTAACAGAAACAATGGCTCAAATTGGCTTAGTTTGTTTAGGTATATACCTTACGGGAAATGCAGAAGGTGGTGTACCGGGACACGTAATGCTAACCTCTACCGCTATTGATTTTATGAAACCTGTATTTCCTGGAGAAAAAGTAAAGGTTATTGCCGAAAAAGTATACTTCCGCTTTAAAAAACTAAACTGTACGGTACAAATGCTAAATGAACAACATGAAGTAGTTTGTAAAGGCACTATAGCCGGAATGGTAACCAATAAAATGAATGGATAACAGAGTTGTTATAACCGGATTAGGTGTTGTTGCCCCAAATGGAGTTGGCTTAACTGCATTTACGGAGGCCATTAAAAATGGCACTTCGGGTATTAACCATGATCCTCAGTTAGAACAATTGCAGTTTTCTTGTCAGATAGCAGGGAAACCTGAACTGTCAGATGATTTCATTGCACAATATTTTAGTCCTTTAGAATTAAGAAATTTCAATAGTACCGGCATCCTATATGGCATTATTGCCGGTATGGATGCCTGGAAAAACGCTGGAATCGACATCATTCAAGACAGTGATGAACCTGATTGGGACAGCGGAACAGTATTCGGAACGGGAACTTCGGGCATCGATAAATTCAGAGAATCTATCTATAAAGTTGATGAACTTCAACTAAGAAAACTTGGCAGTACCGTAGTGGTACAAACCATGGCCAGTGGTATTAGTGCTTACCTTGGTGGCAAGCTTGGACTTGGAAACCAAACCACCACTAACTCATCGGCTTGCATTACCGGAACAGAAAGCATTTTAATGGCTTATGAGCGAATTAAAACCGGTCAGGCGACAAAGATGCTTGCCGGCAGTACAAGCGACAGTGGTCCTTATATATGGGCGGGTTTCGACGCTATGAAAGTTTGCACCTATAAACACAATCAATCTCCCGAGCAGGGATCAAGACCAATGAGTGCAAGTGCAAGTGGTTTTGTACCCGGAAGTGGCGCAGGTGCTTTGGTTTTAGAATCATTAGCTAATGCGCTTAAACGAGGTGCAACAATCTATGCCGAAATACTGGGTGGTCATATCAACTCAGGCGGTCAGAGAGGTTCCGGAACAATGACTGCTCCAAACAGTATTGCCGTGCAACGCTGTATTAAAGGAGCCCTGCAAAATGCGGGAATTAATGCCAGTGAGGTTGATGCGATTAACGGACACCTTACAGCGACCGCTAAAGACGCGACAGAGATTCAAAATTGGAGTATTGCACTTAACAGAAAAGGTAAGGACTTCCCTTACATCAACTCTTTAAAATCAACAATAGGCCATTGCCTCAGCGCTGCAGGAAGCATTGAGTGCGTTGCTTCGGTATTACAATTGCATCAGGATTTTATATTCCCCAACATCAACTGTGAGGATCTAAATTCTGAAATAACTGACATTATAGATTTCAATAAAATTCCACAACAATTGTTGAACACAAATGTTAATATTGTGGCTAAAGCAAGCTTCGGCTTTGGTGATGTAAACGCTTGTATCATCTTTAAAAAATACACTGAATAAAATATGGACAGAGCAGAATTAATAGCAAGGCTTACGCCTATTATTGCCACCTATGCGCAAGATAAGGATGCGGTAGCCTCAATAAATGAAACCACAGATTTCATTAAAGATCTAAAGATTAATTCTGCGAACCTGGTTGATGTCATTTTAGATGTTGAAGAGGAATTTGATATCGAGATAGACAATCTTTCGATGGAAAGAATGTTGAATGTAAATGCAGCAATTGAAATCATTGAAGATAAATTAAAAACAAAATGATAGGCAATGACATAGTCGACCTGGAACAAGCTGTAATCGATAGCGATTGGAAAAGAAAAGGCTATCTGGATAAGATTTTCAACAACGAAGAGCAATTTATGATCACCTCAGGCATTTGCCCTTCTCTTATGGTTTGGTTGCTGTGGAGCATGAAAGAATCTGCTTACAAAATCTATTCAAGGGAAACTAAGATTCGTGAGTTCGCTCCACTTAAACTTAAATGCAACAACCTGATTATTCATAATGATAAGGCTACAGGAAAGGTTTCTTATGAAGAGGAGGTGTATTATACGGAGAGCTTTTTCGATAAAAACTATGTTCATACTATAGCTGCTACTAAACAGGAGGAACTTGAAAAGGTTAGGGTTAAAATAACCGATCAAGCCCCTCCTGATTATAAAATGAGTAACCCCAATTCGGTTAGTCACCATGGTGCATACCTTGCACTTGTTTATCTTTAAGCCTAAACGTAAGCTTCAGTTTTTAAGTTCTCTTCAATCAACAAGTTAATTATTCCATCTACCAGTCCAACTTTAGGTACATAGATTTGCTTGATACCTGTCCATTTCATTAAGGTAATGTAAATCTCGCAGGCTGGAATAATTACATCAGCTCTATCAGGGTTCAGCCCAAATACACTGATCCGTTCCTTTAAAGAATGACCGTTCAATTGATTATAAAGGCCTTTAAGTTTTAAAAACGACAAAGGCATTCCGTCTTTTTCGTCAGACATTCTGAACAACTTGTTGATGTTTCCTCCTGTTCCAATACCTGCTACATTTTTAAGGTTCTTTGTATTTTCCCTAACCCATAGTCTCATATCTTCCCAGGTTTCATCTTTGTCCTGATTATCTAGAATCCTGATGGTTCCAATATCAAAAGATTTAGAAGCAACTGGTTCTTTATTTACAAAAACGGAAAGTTCTGTACTACCGCCACCAACATCAATATACAGGTAACTCTTTTTAGCATCAAGGTTCTCTTCAATATGATTTGCATATATGATATTTGCTTCTCGCTGACCTTCAATAATTTCGAGATTGAGGTCTGTAATTTCCTTTATCCTTTTTATTACTTCGGCACCGTTTTTCGCTTCGCGCATTGCTGATGTAGCACAAGCCAGGTAGTCAGTTACATGATAAACATCCATTAGGTTTTTAAAGGCACTCATTGTTTTAATAAGGTCTTCTGCTTTACGATCTGACAACCGTTGGTCAAGAAACGCATCATCCCCAAGCCTTAATGGCACCCTAACCAAGGTATTCTTTTTATAACTATAGCCCTTTTCCGTTTTTGAGATATCAGCTATCAGTAACCTTACAGCATTTGAACCTATATCTATTGCAGCGTATCTTAACATTGCTTTATTGATGTTTATTTTTTAAGTAATTGTAGGTTTGCACCTGCGCCCTAACTTTTGTTGTGAGTCTGTTTTTATGGTATTTATTATTGTTTAGGCGGGTTATATCTCTTGCTTTTACATTGTCTTGTAACTGAAATTCAATGATATCTCTTATTTCCTGTCTTACTTCTTCATCTAAAACCGGAAAGCCTACTTCTACCCTATGTTCAAAATTTCTACTCATCAAATCTGCTGACGAGAGAAACATTTCTTCCTTATTATTATTGCCAAATATGAATACTCTGGCATGTTCCAGAAACTTATCAATAATGCTAATCACCGTGATATTTTCACTGAAGCCTTTCATACCCGGAACCAGAGTACAAATACCTCTAACAATAAGTTTAACAATTACGCCTGCATTACTAGCTTCATAAAGCTTCTCCACGATGCCTTCATCTGCAAGGCTATTCACCTTTAAAATCAGATAGGCTGTTTTACCTTGTTTTGCAAACTTTATCTCTCTTTCTATAAGTCCATAAATTTTGGCTCTTGATTCAAGCGGAGAAACAATCAAATGCTTAAATCCTTTTATTACCATTCTTTTATTCAGGGCATTAAAGAGCTTAAGCAAATCAAGCGTAATTTCTTTTTTAGAAGTAAAAATACTGTGGTCACAATATAGCTTAGCCGTTTTTTCATTGAAATTACCTGTAGCTAAATTGGCATAATAGACAGCCCTTCCCTTCTCCATTCTTTTTACCAGACAGATTTTTGAATGTACTTTATAATCCGTTAATCCGTAATTAACGTGCACACCCTCTTCTTCTAATTTGCTTGTCCAGAATATATTTGCCCGTTCATCAAACCTGGCTTTTAATTCTACCAGACAATGAACTTTTTTACCATTCTTAGCTGCATTGATTAATGCATTTACTACCCTGGAGTTTTCTGCCAATCGATACAGCGTAATGTTGATCTCCGTGACTTTAGGATCAATCGCTGCTTCGCGTAAAAACAGAATGATATAATCGTACGACTGATAAGGTAAATTAATCAGGTAATCACGTTCGCCAAGCTTATTAAAAATGCTTTCAGTACGATGTAATCCGGCTACTTTTAAAGGTACATTTTGTGCATATTCCAGGTCTTTAGATCCAACATTTGGGAAGGCTATAAAATCTCCAAATTTATGGTACCTGTTTCCCGGAATTAAGCTCTCGGCCTCCACTTTAAGTTTAGATACCAGAACCGTAAGCATATCAAACGGCATTTCCGTATCATAAAGTAATCGCATTGGCTTACCCTTTTTACGCTTATCAAGACTCAATTTCAGGTCTTCAACAAATTTATCATTGATATTTTTATCTATATCCAATTCCGCATCTCTGGTCAGCTGAATGGAGTATGCATCTATGATGTCGTAGTTGAAAACATAAAAGATATCATCCAAACAATACTTAATGATATCTTCTGCAAGGATGATAAATTTAAGTCCATTGGTTTCCGGTAACACTAGAAACCTTGGTAAGTCCGGAGGCAGTTCTATTAGCGCATATTTTTCGCTCTTTTTTGATGTCTTTTTTGAAAGTCGAACAAAGAAATATAAATACCGATCTTTAAGTTCCGGAAATGGTTTTTCCAAATCAATCATAATAGGAACCAGGTTTGATAGTATCCTGTCTCTAAAATGATTACGGACAAACTCTCCACGCGAAACGTTTAATTGTGTTTCATTTAAAATGAAGATTCTGTTCTGTGCCAGTTCATTCATTAACGTTGCCTGAAACAGCTGCTCGAATTTACGTTCCTGTTTTACAACGATGTTCTTTATTTCGTTTAAAACCTTTTTAGGATTAAAACCCAATAAGGCCTTAGCTTTATCATTTAGATTAGATAGCCGACTTAACGTAGCTACCCTTACCCGATAAAACTCTTCAAGGTTTGATGAGAAGATAGATAAAAATTTTATCCGTTCTATGAGCGGTACTGTCTCATCAGCAGCTTCTTGTAAAACCCGCTCGTTAAAATATAACCAACTGATCTCTCTATTTAGAAACGGCGCCCTTTTTTTCATTAACTATTATTGTTCCTCAAAACTGCGAATTCTATTGTTAAGTAATTGTTAATTATTACTCAATTATTAAATTCAAACTTAACTCTCAATCTGCTTACACACTCCAGATTGTTATTTTGCTTTTTCTGTTGTTGCTTTTGGTGCAGGAGCTTTAGTTGTTTTCTTAACAGGCGCTTTACTCACAACAGGCTTTGCTACTGTTGTTTTAGTTGCTGGTTTTGCTACTGCTTTTACAGCCGATTTCGCAGTTGCTTTTGGAGCAGTCTTTTCTGCTACTTTAGTTGCCACATCATGTATTGATTTTGAAATTGCTTTTGCTGCTTTCTCTTCTGTAGCAATTGCCGCTACTTTAACACTCTGAGCAACAGGTTTTGCTTTTGCAACTGCTTTTTCTACGGCCTTTTTTGCACTCTTAGCTCCCTTTATTGTACTTTTCTTTAGCTCTCCAACCTTTTTAACTACCGGCTCATTTGATGCGGCCACTTCATCAACTTTATGTTCTACAACTGACTTTACTTCTTTAAATTTTTTCGCTAATTTTTTGGCTACAAACTTACTTGCAATCTCAATATCCTTACCTATCCGCTCTGCATCATGTCCCAGATGTTTTACAACTTCCAAAAATTTCTCTCTCAAACTTTTCTCTAATTCTTTTTTAGCTGCCTTTTTTGAGCCTTTTTTTTGCACCTTTGAGTTATTGGTTTTCATATGTTCTAAGTTTTAATGTTACAGCTTATGAATTATTGCCGCTATCAATTATTTACAATTTGTGTATGTAAAATCAGGATGGTTCGTAATAATTTCGTTTTTTTGTACAGGAAATCAATTTTCACTTAAATTTAATATATTTTTCACTATAAAGCTATAATCATGCCCACTTTCGATATTGTAAGCAAAGTAGATGCTCAAACATTTGATAATGCAATGAATAACGCAAAAAAAGAGATCCTTAACCGTTATGATTTCAGCACTTCAAAAAGCACTATTGACCACGATAAAAAGACCAATGTAATTACCATAGTTACAGAGGACGATATGCGCTTAAAAGCTATAGAAGATTCTATAATTTCCAGAATGATAAAGCAGAATCTTGATGCTAAAAGTCTGGATTTCGGCAAAGAACAATATGCTTCAGGTAATATGATCCGTAAAGAGATTACCATTAAAGAAGGTATAGATAAAGAAACTGCAAAAAAGATTGTTGCAAAAATAAAAGCTAGTGGTTTAAAAGTGCAAGCTTCGATGATGGATGATCAGGTTCGCGTACAAAGCAAAAGTATTGATGACCTGCAAGGTGTAATTGCACTTTGCCGTAAAGAAGATTTTGGACAACCTTTGCAATTCATTAACATGAGGAACTAATGGAAATTGAAGATCATGGTTTTATCTTTTCAGATGATAAGAATAAAATAGATCCTATTGCTATTCATCATTATCTGAGCACCCAATCTTACTGGGCAGAAAACATCCCTTTAGAGATTGTTGAAAGATCTATAGAGAACTCTTTGTGTTTTGGAATTTACAAAGACACTAAACAGGTTGGCTTTGCCAGATGGATAACTGATAAGGCGACCTTTGCCTACCTGGCTGATGTTTATGTAGAAGAAATATATAGAGGACAAGGCTTATCAAAAAAGCTGATGTCGCTAATGCTTTTCCATAAAGACCTGCAAGGATTAAGAAGATATATGCTCGCTACTCAGGATGCCCATGGATTATATGCCCAATTTGGTTTTAAACCGATTGAACATCCTGACAGATTAATGGGAATTGCAATTAAAAACCCTTATAAAGATCTTTAGTATTTTGTAAAAACAGTTTCTTTTAAACTGTTTTTACATCATCATCACTATAATCCTGAATATCTTCGATATACCCGTTGAGAATCAGAAAGTCGAATAATGGTTTCGCATCTGGAGTTACCGGCATATTTGCTGATGTAACAACTTCATTTGTTTTCTTATCAAGGAATGGATAAGCAAAAAGCTTTACGTTTTTACTAAACATATCACTCACATAACTTAACAGTTGACTGCTATAGTTTTCACCAAAGTTAGTTGAGTTAAACACAAATTTAAGGTTATTGATATTGGTAGATATTCCTACACTTTTTGGACGGCAACGGTCCAGATATTTAGCCAATTTATTGTGTCGGGTAAAGTTAGAAACAATTACTTTATTTCCTGTTTTACACATTTCTTTTGCTCTTTTCGCAACAGAGTTCAGATCTAATTCATGCAACTCATCTCCGGTCGATAACACGTTGGTCATCAACACCTCAATCAGCACACTAAGATTATCTTCCTGTACATTTTCAGTCTTTACAAATTGATCGACGGCTTTATTGAGCATGCTAAAGTTAGGATGTGATTTTTGCTCATATTTTGTACGCAAAATCATGATGTCCTTTTTATACAACAAATCTTTAGGCAAACATGGTTGCCCCTGCGAATCAAAAATAGCAGCATCAGAGAACTCCTTTACAATCAGGTAAAGATTCAGCAAAATATTATCTGCACCTTTAAATACCGGACCGTTTACCGAGATCAGATCAATCTCTACTGAACCGACAGTCAAATTATCTGCCAACGATTCAATCATCGCCTTGCGATCCTGATTGTAGTAGAATGCTGCGTAAACAAGGTTAACACCAATTATTCCCAATACGTTTTGCTGTAAAGCAGCATCAGTATCAAGCAGGCGTACATGGAAAAATATTTCGTTGGGCTCTCCATCAGGCTCTGATTGGAAACGAAGTCCAATCCAGCCGTGTGGATCGTTAGATTTGTTATAGTTAAGTGTAGTTACTGTATCTGCAAAGGCGAAAAAAGTTCTATCATCATACTTCTCTCCGCTCAATCTTTCAGTCAATAAATCAAACTCATGATTTAACATCTTTAATAGTCTGGATTTACTTACGTATCTACCAGACTCCTCCACGCCATAAATTGCATCACTAAATGTCATATCGTAGGCCGACATTGTTTTTGCAACTGTACCGGAAGCAGCACCTGCAGTAAAAAAATTACGCGCCACTTCTTGTCCTGCACCTATCTCTGCGAAGGTCCCGTAAATCCTGGGATTTAAGTTAATCTTTAGAGCTTTGCGCTTGGTATCAAGGATTTCTCTTTCCATTTTGCAAAAATAGCACAATCAGATGGATTTAGACGATAAAATCCCTATCTTGATGGCAATTATTTTCATGATGGTTTCACACTGAAAATTTGTTCCATTAAATCGATGCTGAACGTTAAAAACCTCGACATACAATTTCTGAATAAAGAGGATAAAACCTGGCTTAAAGCAGTTAACAATGTGAGCTTTTCTGTCGAGAAAGGTAAGGTACTTGGTATTGTCGGAGAATCGGGATCAGGGAAATCTGTAACCTCATTTTCTATTATGAGGCTTCACAATCCACAAAGCACAAAAATTGGTGGTAAAGTAGAGTTTGATAAAATCAACCTGCTGAATTTAACCGCTGAAGAAATTAGAAAATACAGAGGCAATAAAATTGCAATAATCTTTCAAGAGCCTATGACTTCTTTAAACCCCGTATTTACATGTGGTGCCCAGGTTAAAGAAGCTATTGTACTGCATCAGAAACTCGATAAGTATACTGCAAAAGACAAAACCATAGCACTATTTAAAGAAGTTCAGCTGCCTCGGCCGGAACAAATATTTGAAAGCTACCCTCATCAGCTTTCCGGAGGGCAAAAGCAGAGGGTAATGATTGCCATGGCACTTAGCTGCAATCCCGAACTTTTAATTGCAGATGAACCAACCACCGCACTCGATGTAACAGTTCAAAAAACAATCCTGGAGCTACTGCTTAAACTTAAACAGGAACGTGATATGGCCATGATATTCATTTCCCATGACCTTGCTGTTATTAGTGAAATTGCTGACGAAGTAGCGGTTATGTATAAGGGAAAAATTGTTGAACAAGGATCAGCTGAACAGATTTTTCTTCAGCCAGTACATCCATACACCAAAGGTTTGTTAGCTTGTAGACCGGCTCCTAACAAATCACTAAAAAGATTACCTGTCGTGGCCGACTTTCTAAATGAAGATTCTGATCAGGCTATCGCTCATTTAATGGAGCAAAATAATTATACTCCTGCCGAAATTGCTCAAAGGAGAACTGATCTTTATACCCAAAAACCACTATTAGAGGTTAAGGATCTTTGTACCTGGTATCCTATTAAGAAAGGATTATTTGGCAAGACCACCGATTACGTAAAGGCTGTTGATCATATTAGTTTCAATGTTTTCCCTGGCGAGACACTGGGTCTTGTGGGTGAATCAGGATGTGGAAAAACTACCTTAGGTCGCAGTATTTTAAGATTGGTTGAGCCTACCTCTGGACAGATTATTTTTGATGGTAATGATATCACCTCTCTAAACAGACGAGACCTTCGAGGAATGAGAAAGGATGTACAAATAATTTTCCAGGACCCCTATTCATCTTTAAATCCCAGGCTTACCATCGGTAGCGCTTTAATGGAACCGTTACAAGTACACCAGGTGTTTGATAACGATGCAAAACGAAAGGATCATGTTCTGAGCTTATTGGAGCGTGTAGATTTAAAAGCGGAACATTTTAACAGATATCCGCACGAGTTTTCGGGAGGTCAACGCCAACGAATTGTTATTGCCAGAGCTCTTGCGTTACAACCAAGGTTTATTATTTGTGATGAATCTGTATCTGCATTAGATGTTTCAGTACAAGCCCAGGTATTAAACCTATTGCGCCAATTACAACAAGAATTTGGACTTACTTACATCTTCATCTCTCACGATCTAGCTGTAGTAAAGCATATTTCGGATAGAATGATTGTGATGAATAAAGGAAAGATTGAGGAACAAGGATATCCTGAAGATATTTACAACAATCCTCAAGCTGAATATACACGGAACCTGATAGCGGCGATCCCGGGTTCGGGCTCCTTAATGTGATTGAGGTGTTGTTTCTTTATCAGCTTTCAGAACAGCCGATAATCTGATCAGCGCTGTATTGATTGCTCTTCTTATCTCTCTTTCTTTAACCTTATCGTATCTTTTCAATAAGATCATCACTTTAAAAATGACTACATCCTTATTGATTGCTATGGTTTTAACAGTAAGACCTTCAGGCACCACATTGTCTGCATAGTTTTCTATAGCAGAATTTAAGTGGTTTTCTATAAATTCAGGAGTATAGCCATTAACCAGAGACATCTCAAACTCAATGCTTAGCTTTTTGATATTTTGCTTAGATTGGTTTACAATAACTGAACTAAAAGCCAGGGAATTAGGAATGATTACCATATCGCTGTCTTCATTTTGCAGGATCATATTAATAAGAGTGATGTCCAAAATCTTGCCTTCATGCTCCCCTACTTTAATGTGATCCCCTAATGAAAGTCTGTCTGAAAACATGATAATTAACCCGTTGATCATATTGGTAACATAGTCTTTAAATGTAACTGCCAAGGCTGCAGCAACGATGGAAACACTAAATACCAGGTCTTTTAATTGCACATCCCAAAATGAGGTTAGTGCCGCCATAAAAAATACCGTATTTAATATTGACTCAATCCTGTTAATTCCCAGAATAAAATTATCCTTGATGTTACTCTTAAACTTATGTTTTTTGATATACCAATAAATAACCACCAATCTAACAATAGAAATTGCCAGACTTGGTCCAAGAAAGATCATTAATCCACCTGTTATTCTCGCCAAACGAGGATAGTCTTTATAGATTTGTGGATTATTGATGTAAAAATAAACCAACAGCAAATAAATTACTGCCTTTATCAGGATCATTAGCAATTCCTTACCGGTCTTTCTTTCTCTATCTTCTATCATTTTATGTTGCAAAGCTACCTAATCAAAGGTACAAAATACAACAATCTATCGGTTCAAATTGTTACCTTCGGGTGATTCATATTTTTACTATGGCAAAAAAGAAATCATCGCACTTAGAACTTGTTTTAATACAATTGATTAGTGATGTACTCGAGAAAAACAGCAATGGAGCCTTAAATTACAAACAGGTTTCAGCTAAATTAAATATAACAGATCCTGCTGGAAAGGAAACAATTCTTGAAGTGCTTAAAGAGCAATCGAGAAAAGGCATTTTTCTGGAACCTGAAAAAGGAAAATTCAAGTTAAAGGATTTGAAGACTTTTATTATCGGCAAGATAGACATGACTGCCGATGGCTCTGCATTTGTAGTACCTGAAGACGAGTTTGAGAAAGATATTTTTGTATCAGCACGTAAACTCCATAATGCACTAAATGGCGACACTGTAAAAGTTTACATCTATGCTAAAAAGAGTGGTCGTAAAAATGAAGGTGAGGTAGTTGAAATCATTACGCGTGCTAAAACAGATTTCATTGGAGTGATAAAAATCTCTGATCGTTTTGCATTTGTAAATATCGATGACCGTAAAATGCTTCATGACATATTTGTTCCTTTAAGCGACCTTAATGGCGCTAAAAATGGACAAAAAGTGCAGGTAAGCATTACCGACTGGCCTGAAGGTGTAAAGAATCCAATTGGAAAAGTAACTACTATACTTGGCGAGCAAGGTGAGAACAACACCGAAATGAACGCCATCTTAGCGCAATTTGGTTTCCCCCTGGTATTCCCTCCTGAAGTTGAAAAAGAAGCCAATGCAATACCCGAAGAGATTACAGCAGCTGACTTAAAAGGACGTAAAGACTTTAGAGAAACGGTAACATTTACCATTGACCCTGCTGACGCAAAAGACTTTGATGATGCCATCTCATTTAAAACATTGCCAAATGGGAATTTTGAGATAGGCGTACACATCGCAGATGTATCTCACTATGTTATACCGAACAGCCACCTTGATAAAGAAGCATATTCAAGAGCTACTTCAGTTTATTTGGTAGATCGTGTGATCCCTATGCTTCCGGAGCGCTTAAGTAACGGTGTATGTTCATTACGACCTAATGAGGATAAACTTTGTTTTGCTGCTGTGTTTGAGCTTGACAAAGAAGCCAACATCGTTACCGAATGGTTTGGTCGCACGGTTATCCATTCGAACAGACGCTTTAGCTATGAAGAAGCTCAGGAAGTAATTGAAACTAAAGAAGGTGATTACACCGATGAAATCCTTAAACTTAATGAGCTGGCTTATATATTGCGCGACAGGAAGTTTAAAAATGGCGCCATCAGTTTTGAAAGCACTGAAGTTAAATTTAAGCTTGATGATACCGGCAAACCAGTTGGTGTGTACGTTAAAGAACGTAAAGATGCCCATAAGCTTATAGAAGACTTTATGCTGCTTGCCAACAAGAAAGTAGCTGAGTTTATTGCTAAAAAAGGAAAAGGTAAGCAAAAATATACTTTTGTATATCGTTCTCACGATTCTCCTAACCTTGAAAACCTTGGTAATTTCGCACTTTTTGCAGCGCGTTTTGGTTACAAGATCAACATGAAATCAGATAAAGAGATTGCAAAATCGTTGAATTACCTCATGGAAGATGTTGAAGGTAAAAAAGAACAGAATGTACTAACACAACTAGCCATCCGTTCTATGGCTAAAGCTGTTTATACGACTAAAAAGACCAGCCACTATGGACTGGCTTTTGATCACTATACCCACTTTACCTCCCCTATCAGGCGATATCCTGATGTAATGGTACACAGATTACTGGCGGCTTATTTAAACAATGAAAAATCTGCGAACGAAGAAGAATATGAAGTAGCAGCATCGCATTCCTCAACCATGGAAAAACGCGCTGCAGATGCAGAGCGAGCCTCTATTAAATACAAACAAGCTGAGTATCTGGAAGAAAACATTGGAAATACTTTCATGGGCCTCATCTCTGGGGTTACTGAATGGGGTATGTATGTGGAGATCATAGAAAACAAATGCGAAGGAATGATAAGGCTTCGTGATATCTCTGATGATTTCTATGTGCTCGACGAAAAAAACTACTGTATAGTTGGTCAGCGTAAAAAGAAAAAGTACCAGCTAGGCGACGAGGTAAAAGTTAAAGTAAAGAAAGTAGATCTGGCTAAACGTCAAATAGATTTCATTTTAGTACAGGATTAGATAACAACAATAAAAAGAATGCATTCTCCTTCAGAATTATTAAAGCACGTAGAACAAGCAATAAGCGAAATCCAATACCCAACATATCCAGGCAACTTATATGAGCCCATAAGTTATATTATGAGCTTAGGAGGCAAAAGAGTAAGACCAACCATGTTACTAATGTCGGTTGATCTATTTAGCGGCGATGTGATCAAAGCATTACCTGCGGCTATGGCTATTGAGACATTCCACAACTTTACACTTATTCATGATGATATTATGGACAATGCGCCTCTTAGAAGAGGCAAACAAACCGTCCATGAAAAGTGGGGCACTAATACTGCCATATTGAGCGGAGATGTAATGATGGTAGAAGCCAATAAACACATCACAAATGTTGATGTAAGCATATTAAAACCTGCCTTAGATACTTTTAACGCTACTGCTCAAGGTGTTTGTGAAGGTCAGCAACTTGACATGGAGTTTGAAAACCGCAGTGATGTAAGTATCCCCGAATATATTGATATGATACGCCTTAAAACAGCTGTCCTATTAGGTGGAGCGATGAAATTAGGTGCAATTGTTGCGAAGGCCAAACCCAAAGAAGCCGACCTTATCTATACATTTGGAGAAAATCTGGGCATTGCTTTTCAACTCCAGGACGATATATTAGATGTGTTTGGCGATCCCGAGAAGTTTGGAAAGCAGATAGCAGGCGATATTATCGCAAACAAAAAAACTTTCCTGTTATTAAAATTACAGGAGCTGGTGAATAAGGAGGATCAGACTAAACTTACTGAGCAGTTCACCAACAAGAACTTAGAAGAAAAGATCAAAAACATTACTGATTTGTATCATAGCTATAAGATCAGAGAGCTAGCCACACAGGAAATGAAAAGCTATCTGGACAAAGCATTTGCAGCTTTAAATAAAATTACGGCCCAAGAATCAAGAAAATCAGAAATTATTACATTAGCAGAGGAGCTAATGAGCAGAGAGTATTAATTATCAAATATTAACTTCACCTTCTCACTCGTTAGTGGTTTAGCTATAAAATTCTTCACAAAATGGAACGAATGTGCAGTTGTTCTCTCAATTGGATCAACAGAGGATGAGACGACAACCACATCAATAAAAATATTGTTGTCGTCCATCATTTGCAAAAACTTAAGACCATCAATATTAGGCATGTGTAAATCTAAAAGAATAAGGTCTGGTTTATTCTGCCTAATGTAACCAAGCGCAGCTTCAGGATTATTAAACAAAACAACATGCTTTTCCTTATGTTGACTTGTTATCAATGCCTGGTGCACTTTAATTGTCATAAGTTCATCATCAACAAGTACAACATGTTTCTTCTCTTGCTTAGCAACCTCCTTCTCTAAAAGGTTATTATTTCCAGATTTACCAAGATTGATACAAAGCTCCTTGATTGCAGCATCCAATTTTTTTGCCTGATAATTAACATCACTTAGCAATTGATTTATTTTTGAAACATCATATCCATTCAACTGGCTATAGCTAGTAACATTAAACAGGTTTGACACATTTACGGTGAGCGAGCGTAATTGATTAGACGTAAGATGCGAATAATCATTAAGCTTATTTAAATGGTCCAAGCGCTGATGATTCTTTATAATTGTACAAACCACACATTCTATCTTACCCCTCATTAAAGGAGTGAATACAATTTGAAAAGGCAAGTCAACACCCCCGTTTTCCGCTGGAATTCTTATGTCAATACTGAAACAATTATTTTTAAAACACTTTTCAAGTAGTTTTAAGAATTTATATTTATAAATTTGCGCAATTATTTCCTCAACATTGTTCCCAATTTTAGGGAAATCTGCAATAAATTCCCGCAAATTATTATCAGGAACAATTTTGAATTGTACTATTTCAAATTTTCTATCAATTAGAAAAAATGAACAAGATGAATGCTCCCATACCTGACTAACCTGCATTGTTAATCTTATCTAAACTATTATATTGCCCACAATTCATTTTTTACACGGATTTTTTAATCACTTTATAAGCCTTAGCTTAATACTAATAAGGTCTATGGTACAATTCTTCCCTAATAATTATCCCAGTTCATTTTATGGTTTAGAATTTGCAACCAGATAAGAGGTTTCTAATTCGACCATATACAAATCAACACAATATAAACCAACTATGCAAGAAATACTGTCGAAAGTACTTATTGGAGAAAGGATCAAAAATTTGCGAATAGATCACAATCTATCCCAAGCAAACATAGCTAGCGTACTGAATATATCCAGAAGTAACTATTCACAAATAGAATTAGGGAATCAGTATCCTACTTTTGACACACTGCATTTAATCGCTAGATATTATAGCAAAAGTTACGAATGGATCTTACATGGAGAGACTAGCGACATTGAAAATCCTGAGTCAATTAATAAGGTTCCATCTCTAATTAGTAACCTTGAAAAATCACTCGCTGGATTTAAAAAAACTATAGAAATCTTAGAACAGGAATTGATTGCAATTAAAACTAATCAACTAAAGCGGCACTAATTTAATGGGTACCAACACAGCACTTACAACGTGCTCAAAATTGGTTATAAAAAAAGGGTTTCAACACATGTTGAAACCCTTTTTTTATAAGGTTAATATCTTATTATTCTGCAGATTCGGCTTTAGCTTCTACTTCAGCTTTAACAGCTTTTTTAGCAGGTGCTTTCTTTGCAGGTGCTTTTTCAGCAGCAGCTTCTACATCAGCTTTAACAGCTTTCTTAGCAGGTGCCTTTTTAGCAGGTGCTTTTTCTACAACTTCTTTAGCTACTGTAGGTAATACAGAAACATAAGATTTGTTATCTTGTTTCTTTTTGAAGATTACAGTACCATCAACCAAAGCGAATAAAGTATGGTCTTTACCAATACCTACTCCTTTATCTGGATGATGTTTTGTACCACGCTGACGTACTAAAATGTTTCCAGCGATAGCATCTTGACCACCAAAGATCTTGATACCTAAGCGTTTGCTATGCGACTCGCGTCCGTTTCTCGAACTACCGGCTCCTTTTTTATGTGCCATTGTTTTATATTTTATTAATTACCTGATTAACCTGGTAATCCTTGTTTAACAACTAATTATAAACTGATACCAGAAATCTGGATTTTGGTGAAATACTGACGGTGACCGTTTTTCTTTTTGTAACCTTTTCTACGTTTCTTTTTGAAAACGATTACTTTATCACCTTTTAAATGAGACACGATTTTAGCTGAAACTGTA